>Ga0180437_10007749_pt1 | contig 13874 bp, 15 predicted proteins | sample SS_ome_4_FD_132410 | JGI IMG/M metagenome (GOLD analysis project Ga0180437, IMG submission 132410) | Hypersaline lake sediment archaeal communities from the Salton Sea, California, USA - SS_3_D_1 metaG | ecosystem: Environmental > Aquatic > Non-marine Saline and Alkaline > Hypersaline >...
ACCGCGGGATCTGCTGGGTCCGGGCTCGATCGCCCGCTCGGTGGAGACCGCATCGGTGCCGGGGCTCAGGCTCCGGTATCGACGAAGAAGCGCAAGCAGCAGCAGAACGAACGGCTGCTGCAGCGCTTCTCCGAATGGCGCAGGCGCACGGGCTCCGAGGACGTTGCGGCGTTCCTTGAAGCCTATGCGCCGAACCTTACACCGCTGCAGCTCCGACACTTCCGTCGTGTCGTGATGAAGGGGCTTGCAGGATGATCGGTCGTCGCACAGCGCGCCCGGTTGCGGCGTTCATCGACCCGAAGGCGAAGAGTCCGGGTCGGCGCCCGCATCGGAAGGTGGAGGGGACGTACCTCTTCAAGCGCGCGGCGTACGACACGACCGTCGAGATGTACGAACCACCGACGCCGGATGGGTTCGTCGAGAGCTACGTATTGGAGCACTTCGACGCGGAGCACCTACTCAAGACCGTGCTCGGGCTGTCGGAGCAGGAGATCATCGACTTGATGGACCGCCTGTACAACTTCCGGGCGGTCACGTTCAACACGAGGACGCGCGACATCATCGCTCGCCGCGACACGTGGTCGAAGCCGCTCAACGAAGACGCGCTCGACATGCCTCCGAAGGATGTCACGGAGAGGCTCGACCGGACGCTCACCGGGCTCGTCGGTCACGTGCGGTCGCTGGTGCGGGAGAGGGAGACAGCCGGATGAAGGTGCTCGACGGTTGCACGCTCTACGAGGACGGCAAGAGCATCGGCAAGCTCGATCTGACCGAGGGTCAGAAGTCCGAGCGGATGATCCTCATCGAGCGCTTCTCGGGGGAGTGGTGCGACCTCAAGCAGACCGAGCTGACCGAGTCGGATCGCACGAAGGCGGCGCAGATCACGGAGAGCGCGGGCGGTAAGAAGCCGCGCATCTTGATGGCGTTGGAGGGTCGCTTCCAGGCATCGGATACGAAGAACGCGAACGGGAGGATCTACCCCGGTACGATCTGGGAGAAGATCATCCCGACGGCGGGAACGTCACCGGTCCTCGGGCGGATCGCACGCGGAGAGATGCTCGGGGAGGTCGATCACCCTGGCGATGGGCAGACGCTGCTGAAGCGCGTCGGCTGCATGACGACGGACATCAGGCGCGAAGGGACCGACGTACGCGGACGGATGGTCGTCTTCGACACGGCGGTCGGGCGTGACGTGAAGGCGATCGTCGAGGGCGGCGGGCGCGTTGGCGTCAGCTCGCGGGGGCAGGGAAGCGTCGTCCGTCTTGAAGGGACGGACGTCGTGCAGGACGACTACCAGCTGGAGACGTGGGACGTCGTGCACAACCCGAGCACGCCGGGAGCCTACCCGGACATCACGATTCAGGAGAGCGCGGCGCCGCCGCAACAGGAGGAACGGATGGGCAAGCTGGCGGATCTCCGGGAGCGGTTCGAGCGGCTCAAGAAGCACGCTGACGGCGACGAGGCGCTGACGGAGAGCGCTCTCACCATCCTCGCGGAAGAGGCGAAGGGGATGGCGTCGGAGCTGACGGAGGGCAAGTTCACCGGCTCCGCTGCGGAGGTCGCTGCCATCGCGACCGACGTGCAGTATTTCCTCAACCGCATCGGGCAGCTGCGGGCGAAGCCGATCAAGGGCATCCCGCTCGGCGAGGAGGGCGACCCGCTCCCGGCAGGTGCGGTCCCGCTCGCGGAGAAGGGCGACCCGAAGGCATACGCAGCGGCGATGAAGAAGGCGCAGCGGAAGGCGGGGATCTACCCGGCTGCGAACAGATCGGTGATGGCTGCCGACGACGCGTACTACCACGTCAGAAGGATCGACCCGTCCCACCCGTTCGTGAAGAATGCGGAGCCTTTGCTGTACAAGGGTTCGCTTGACTCCGAAAGCTCGGAGGGCATCAAGAAGCTGATCGCCCTTCTCGACAAGAGCATGAAGGCGGAGCAGAAGAGCGGGAACCGCGAGATTTACAACATCCTCCGCGACGCGCATCGCAAAGCCCGCGCCGGCTACAACGAGTCGACCGAGGCGTGCGAGAAGGAAGAGGAGTGCAGCGAGACCTTCCAGCGTGCGACGACTGCCGACGAGACCGTCGAGGTGCTGGAGAACATCGACGGGCTTCGCGAGAAGGCGGTGACGCTTCCGATGACACGCTTCGTGCACGAGGCGCGCAAGGCATACCGTGACGCGGCGCAGGTGAACGGGATGGTTCATCGGCATGAGCTTGACGGCATCTCGACCTTCGTGCGCAAGGCGTATGAGAGCGTCGAGAAGGGCGAGCTGTCGGAGGCGAGGAAGTCCGATGGGAGACGTCGGCTCGACATCATCGTTCCCAACGCGGGGCGACTGAACGAGAGCGCGGCGAAGCTCATGACCCGGGCGGGCGGGCTCACGCAGTCGTCGCCGGGGCGCTATACGACTACGGTCCCCGCCGCCATGCTCTCCGAAGTGCTGGAGCACCTCGCATGTGACGGGGCGACCGTCGTCTGCGCTGAGTCGGCCGAAGCATTCACGGAGGCGGCGGAGCGCTTTCAGCCGCTCCTCGATCGGCAGATGAGCCTCACGCAGGCGGCGCTCACCGAGGCGGCGACGAGCAAGGCGTGGGTCACGGAGATGTCGGCTGTCATCGCGAACGTGAAGCAGGCGATGCAGGCGCTCACCGAGAAGGTGCGCGAGAAGTCGGCGGAGCTGAAGGAGTCGCAGGCGAAGGTCGATGCGGCAGTGTCCCTCGTCGAAGCGTTCGCTCGGGAGTTCGGCGTCGAGCGCGTGCGCGGTGCGGTGCAGGCGGTCGCTGGGCTGCATCCGAACATCGACGGGCTTCCCGACAAGCTCTCCGAGGCACGGAGCGTGGACGACTGCGTGAAGCTCACGCGCGGGGAGGTGTACCTGGAGAACCTGCCCGTCATCCAGCGCGACGAGCGCGTTCTCACCGAGGTCGTCGAGAAGTCGCAGCGCGCGGAGCAGAAGGTCATCGCGGAGCAGGCGAAGAAGCCAGGCAGGGGGAAGTTCAACAAGTCCATCGTCGAGACGACCGCGAACGTGGTCGAGGCGATGGAGTCGAAGTACGGCAGGTAGGGCTACGTAACGAGGCGCGTAAGCGCTCAACTTGAGATAGATAGGAGTTGACTCATGGGTGACAACCCGTACGCCACGATGGAGGACGTCGTCGCGAAGGGGGAGATGCTCGCAGAGAGCAAGTGGTCCCCGCTCGTGAAGGGTCTCGAAGGGCTCGACAAGGCGCACACGGCGGTGCTGCTGGAGAACACCTCGCGGTGGATCAACAGCATCGACGAGACCACGCGTGCGGTCAACGTGGGCAACTTCGATCGCTTCGCGTTCCCGCTCGTTCGCGCGGTCGTTCCGAGCCTCGTGTCGCAGGATCTCGTCTCGGTCCAGCCGATGGATGGTCCGGTCGGGCTGATCTTCTACTTCGACCTGATCTACGGTTCCAACAAGGGGCGCATCCGCGCCGGAACGCCGGTGTTCAGCTCCCTGACGGGGCACCCCGGCGACGACTTCTACAGCTCGCCGCGGATCGAGGAGGAAGCTGTCGCGACCGGTAACGGTGCGACCGCGAACTACACCGGCACGCTCGACTACACGCCGATCGTCCCCGGGACCGTGCAGATCACCGACGGCACGCTCAGCGCGCAGGATGACGGTGCGGGCAACCTGATCGGCGACATCGCCGCTGCGGGTACGAACACCGTCAACTACAGCACGGGCGCCTACGACGTCACGTTCTCCGCGAACATCGCGAACGGCAACGCGATCGTCGCGAACTACGAGTACGACAACGAGGCGAACAGCCAGGTTCCCGAGATCGACTTCCAGCTGACGTCGGCTCCGGTCGTCGCCAAGATTTTCAAGCTCCGCACCCGTTACAGCCTGGAGGCTGCTCAGAACCTCCGCGCGCTGCACGGGCTCTCCGCGGAGACCGAGCTGGTGGTCGCGCTCGCGCAGGATCTCCGGTTCGAGATCGACCGCACCATCATCAAGGAGGTCAACCAGTTCGCGCAGGCGACCACGGTCAGCTGGCCGCTCACCCCGTCGGCGGGCGTGTCGTGGACGGAGCACAAGCTCTCGTTCGTGGACAAGCTCATCGAGGGCTCGAACAACGTGTTCGAGCTGACGCGCCGCGGGAACCCGAACTGGTGCGTCGTCGGGCTCAAGGTCTCGAACGTCATCGAGTCGCTGCCCGGCTTCAAGCCGTCCGGCGCCATGCAGAACCCGGTCGGCGTCATCTACGCAGGCGATCTCAACGGCAGGTGGCGGATCTACAAAGACCCGTACAACATCGACGGCACCGCGACGCAGCGCAACTTCCTGATCGGGTACAAGGGCTCGACGTTCCTGGAGGCAGGCTTCGTCTACGCGCCCTACATCCCGTTCTACACGACCCCGACCGTCATCCTCGATGACTTCCTCGCGAGGAAGGGGATGGCGACGCAGTGGGCTCGACGTAAGGTGAATGGCCGGTTCTACTGCCGCGGCACCGTGAGCGGCAACTTCGCCCCGTAGTTCGGGGATTACAGCCCGACGAGGGGTTGAGGCGTCACTGAGTCCCCAACCCCTTTGACATACCTCCCGACTCATCGTAAGATCGAGTCGGGAGGTGCTTCATGGAAGCCAAGGAAGAGAAGGTCGAATGCAGGGAGTGCGGGAAACTCTACCGGAGCCTTCCCGCTCATCTGCGCAAGCACGCGATGACGGTAGCCGCCTACCAGGAGAAGCATCCGGGCGCACCGCTCTACGGCGCGGGCGCCTCGTCGCGTGGACACACACTCACCGAAGCGCAGCGTGAGAAGCAGCGCCGCGCGGTAGCATCCTCGAATCGGAAGCGGTGGCGGCAGAACCGAGCGAAGGAGGTCGCGAACCTCAACCGCGCTCGGGCGCTTCGTGAGATGGACCCCGACAAGCTCTCAGCGAAGATGAAGGAGCAGCGCACCGACCCGGCGTTCATCGAGAAGCTCCGCGAAGGTGTCGAGCGCTCGAACCGTCGCCGGTGGTCGGAAGACCGCGACGCGGAGATCGCACACTCGCAGAAGGGCGGTGTTGCGCGTCGTGACGGAGGCGCTGACTTCGTTGCGATGGCGAAGACGAAGTGGAATCCGTCACACCCGAACTACGCGAAGGCGATGGCGCACATCCTACATCAGCAGCGTTCGGAGAAGCGCCGCCGCGCGTGCTCCAAGCGCATGCGGGAGTTGTGGGAGGCAGGGCACTTCCGCGACCGGGACAAGTACAAGGGTCATCGCTACAAGGGTCTGTGGCTGCGCTCGTCGTGGGAGCTGATCGTCGCGCGGTGGCTCGATCAGCAGAAACTCACGTGGGAGTACGAGCCACAGTTGTTCCGGTTGGTTGATTCGTGTGACACGGTCATCAGCTACGTGCCGGACTTCTATGTCAGGGACTGGGATCTCTACATCGAGGTCAAGGCGGATTGGGCGTGGGACGCGAACCACAACAACGCGCAGGTGAAGCATCGGTTGATGGTTGAGGCAGGACACCAGATCGTCGTCATGCGCGACGCGCAGATCGCGCAGATTGTAGGAGTCGAGGCGTGAAGCACACTGCCGCCTCCCTGAAGCGTATCGACAAGGTCAGCCCGGACGCGATCACGCGGAAGTACCCGCCGAAGACGACGAAGGTGGATTGGGGTACCGGGAAAGCGCGCGGTCAGGGTCGCCGTCGCGGCGGGATGATCATGGGCGGGATGAGCGACGCGCCGCAGGGCGTGAAGAGCTACACGAACCTGCTCGGGAACGTGAAAGACCTCGACAAGGAAGATGCAGACGCCTTGTCGTTCGGGGCGAGAGGCAAGCTGTCAACGCTCGACTACCTGAAGGCGCGCACGGCGGGGTTGTCGAACCACGAAGCGCTGGTGTACGCGTTCATGCGCGACGATTACGCGCCGCTGGACGCCATCGCAGCCAGAATGAACGAGGGAAGAACGATGCCCGACCGGCAGGTACAGCTCGCGGAGGCGCTCGTCGCGCAGTTCGAGGGGACGGACTGGGCGTCGCTGACGAAGAAGGACTGGGGGAAGAAGCTCGCCAACGTGAAGCCTAGCCCGTGGCTTTCTGTTGCGAGTGCTCTCTTCAAGAAGCGCACGGGCAAGACGCGCGTAGACCTCGGCTATCGTCAGTATCTTCTGGCGCTCATGAAGGGTGACAAGGCGCAGACGAAGCACTACCTCACGATGAACGACAAGGACATCGTCACGGGCGCGAAGCAGGCGAAGCAGGACGTCATCGACGCGCGCGGGAATCTGAAGGAAGGCGTCAAGAACATCCCGCTCGACAAGCACGTCATGAACTCGCTGCAGCTGTCGATCTCATCTGGAGACGAACCGAAGTTCGCGTGCGAGACGGCGGCGATGGTCGCGGGGCATCACGCGCACCGGCTTGGAATGAGCGAGAGCGAGCTGTCCAAGTGGCTGCAGAGCGCGTATAGCAGCGTCTTCGTGAAGGGCACGAACCTCAGTCCCGGGCTCGACATGAAGGACGTGCGCAAGCTCGCGCTGAGCGCTTACAAGAAGGCGTCGAGCCGGAAGCCGATCAAGTGGATGAAGGAAGATCGGCAGGTACAGCTCGCGGAAGCTCTCACGGAGCGGTTCGATGAAGCGCGCAAGCCGAAGAAGCTGCACCTGTGGGCTTACCGGCATCCGAAGGGGTGGGTGAAAGAGCGCGACGTCACACCGGACACAGCCGATCAGTGGCTCGCGGTTTGGCAGAAGCAGGAGCCTGACGTCAAGTTCACCGTCGCCGCGAAGGAGCCGAAGTCGGAATTTCTCAGCAGGCTTCGCAACGAGTCCATCGATGAAGCGCGCAAGCCGAAGAAGCCCTTCGCGAAGTGCATGGAGTGCGGTCGCAAGTTCGCGACCGTGAAGGCAGCGGAACGCGCGGTCAGTCAAGGATGTCCGGGCTGTGGTGGTTCCGACGTCGACATAGCATAGGGGGCGACAATGGTAGACCGCATGCTGCAGCTCACGGAGGCTCTTACGTCGCGGTTCGATGAAGCACGACGCGGTCGCATGAAGCCCTCGTCGAAGCACAAGCGTCGGAAAGGTTTCGCCGGGATGCAGCGCCTTCTGTTCAAGAGCATGGACTCGCGACAGCGCGCAGTGGCAGAGCGTCTCGTGTCGAAGTTCACGGACGAAGACGAAGATGCGGTTCCGCCGTTGAAGCTGGTCGACGCTGCCCTGACCGCCTACCGTCTCTGGAAGGGCGCGGAAGAGGCGTACGAGAACTACGACGGTGATTGGGCGGAGGCGGAGGCGCTGGCTGACGCGGAGTCGGCTGCGATGGACGCGTGGTATGAAGCCATCCATGCACTGCAGGACAGCTTTCCTTACACGACGCTCACCAGGGACATCGACGACGCGATCGAGGTCGAGGGCGACAAGCTCGGTCCGATCAAGCCACGATAGGAGATGAAGATGGACCGTCAGGCGCAGCTTTCCAAGTACCTCCGCGAGTCGCGGCAGCCGCAGAAGCCGGAGTCGATCGAGGAAGCGAAGAAAGACCCCTTCGCTGTCGCCGTTCGGATGTTGCAGAATCCGAAGGCGCCGCTCAACGCGATTCGCAAGCGGCTGTCCGCGTTGGAGAGTGCGTTCAAGGCTCGCGGGCGCGAGCTGGAGGGGCTCATGAAGCTCGGCTCCGGCTTGAACGCCGTCGACCTCTTGAAGCGCATCAGTGCGGAGGAGCTACACGACCTGCGCCGCGCGGTGGAGGACATGGAGAACGTCATCGGGCGGGTCGCGGCAGACGCGAACCGCAGGTAAGAGATAAGGGAGTCCTCTCCCTTTGGGTGGCTCTCCCGCCTGCCCTCGTCACGGGGAGAGCCTCCCGCCTACATGGAGGAAGGTCGATGTCTGGTGGAATTGAGGCAACGAGCGGCGGCGACCTTCTTCAGCGCATCGCGAAGCTGGAGAAGCAGGTCGCAGCGCTCTCCGGCGTTGTGGAGTCGCTCGCCGCGAAGACGCGGAAGCAGGGGCGTGTGCTTGATGAGCATGACAAGGTACTCGTCAAGCACACGGAGGACATTCGCAGGCTTGCGGGCGCGACGGCGACGCAGCAGGAGCACATCACAGACCTCGACGCGCGGGTCGACAAGCTGGAAGGGCAAGAGCCTTCGCCTCTCCCGCCCATCGACATCCCCGATGGTGCGCTATGCGCGCACACGCCGTACGCCTACCCGGACGGGCGGCTCTACCGCATCCCCGCTCCGGTGGATGGGAACCGTGGGGCGCCGGTGCGGTACCTCAACGTCTGCTCAGTGTGTCGTGTAGCCTACGGAGAGAGGTGATGCCCTTCATTCCGGTCGAAGAGCTTGCGGAGAAGGCTCCGAAGTACCGCGCGGTCGTCCGTGGTCGGGGCGACGGGCTACACTCCGCAGACGTGTTCAAGGGTGACGCCATCCACGATGGTACGCACGGTTCGCCCGCTGCGGTGACGGCGTGGTTGCAGCGTCACTACCCAAGCGTGGACGTCGAGGACCACGCGAAGTTCGCCTCCCCGGAGGTGGACGCAGACGACGACGGGGAGATGGAAGAGGAGTAGTCCGTGCTCTCACTTCTCGCACAGCAGGTCGCAACCGGCGCGTCGTCGGGCATTCCGGTAGGATGGGTGTTGGGAGGCGTCGTCGGTATCGTCGGCACGCTCGGCAGCGTGATCGCGATGCTCTACAAGACGAACCAGGCGCTGCACAAAGAGAAGTACGAGAGCGCGATGTCCATGCTCCCGATCATCGAGGGCATCGCGAAATCAGTCGAGGAAGACGCGAAGCTACGCGAGAAGACGATCCAGCTGATACCGATGCTGGCGAAGCTCATCGACGTCGGTGACGATATACAGCAGTTGTTGGATCGACTCGGAGGGCGACGTGAAATCGATGGACCGCGAGGAGAAGACGAAGCGGATCTACAAGAAGATCCAGGTCGCCGTAGGTCGCGCCCGGACCGCGGTTGACCACGCGACGAAGAGTACGTCGCAGATGTTGGGCGGCATGACGCGCGAAGAAGCGCATCGCGTCGTTCAGGAGATCGAGGAAGGGAAGCCCGTTTCGGACGACGCGTGCATCGAGCTACGTAGCGCGGCGGAGCGGGTGATCGAAGCGTTGAAGAAGCGCGGTTCGTAGGCAGGCGGACGCGCGAAGGAGAGGACATGGCAAAGAGGAAGACGAAGAAGACCGAGCCGGAGACGGACCTGTTTTTCTACTGGAACCCGCACACGAACAACATCGACTTGACGCTACCGCAGCCGGTCGGCACGGTGCGCGTCGGTCCGCGCGGGAGCGGGAAGGAGTTCATCCCGACCCCGAACCACAAGGAAGACGGCGTCACGGCGAAGATGCTGCGCGATTTCGAGGGACCGTCGTTCCTCTCCCCGACGCCGCCCGACGTCCGGAGGTCTCTTCTTGAGGCGGCAGGCGAAGGGGTTCCGTCGTGGATGGCTGAGCGTACGGGACACCTTCCTCAGTTTCAGATCGATGCTGACAAGCTGGCGCAAGCGGCGACAGCTGCGGCGGGAGCGCCGATCACGCCTCGCGAGAGAGCGGGAGACGGCGGAGCGTCTTCATCGGTGGATGGAACGCCAGTCGGCGCGGTGAAGGGAACGGAGGAGCCCGGCAAGGGACAGTCGATGGCGGAGTCGCTGCAGGTCATCGCAGACGCGAAGTGCAGCGGGCGTACCGCGAAGAAGGGCTGAGGGTAGGGGAACCTCATGGCGGGTGAGAACGTCAACCGGCACGTCTCCAACTACCGGCGGAACGAGAGCGAGGGCGTCCGTCGGCGGGGACTGACCGAAGACGAGGTGTACGCGTACGTTCTCACCGCGATGGGGTTCCCGAACATCGACGTTGAGATAGCGCGCGAACAGCTCGGCATCTTTTGGCAGAAGGCGCTCGACGTCTACAACACGTACCTCCCGCATCAGAAGCGCGGTGTCTTGGAGATTCAGGCGCAGGCGCACGAGTACAACCTGGAGACGCTGAACAAGGCGTACGGTCGCGGTGTCGTGGACGTGCGCCTCGCACCGCGGCGGGACTTCTTCTCTCCGATCTCCGGCGTCTTCGCGCTCGGCATCCCGCACCCGATCTCACCGCTGAGCCCGGATCAGTACGACCTCGCGCTGCGCTACATCGACACGGCGAAGCGCGTCTACAGCTCGGGCTTCGATTGGGAGTGGCACGAGCCGGTGCTCTGGATCTTCGCACCTCCGGGGTACGGTGGTCCGTACATCGCGGCGTACACGTACTTCGTGGAGGCGACCGAGGCGAACGACATCCCGAGCCACGACATCCGCTGGTTCAAGGACTACATGCTCAACCTCGTGCGCATCGCCGTCGGTGAGACGCGCGGGAAGTTCGGCATCGTCCCCGGACCGTCGGGAGCCAACCTCAACGGCTCCGAGATGATCTCGCGCGCGGAAGCGCAGATCGAGAAGCTGGAGGAAGAGGTTCGGCTCCGCTCCTACGCGCTCACACCGCCGCTCGGACCGGGCGCGAGGGCTAGTGGATGACGGACGTTCATCAGGACATCCTTGCCGATTTCGAGGAGCGCCGTTCCCGCGCCGGTCCGCAGCTCTTTCAGGGCGTACGCGATCAGGATGCACAGGACCGCTTCGCGATCGAGTTCGTCGAGCGACAGGGTGCGGCGGTCATTCTCGCACCGCGCGTGAACCGGCTGCGTCCCGAAGGTGAAGACATCTACGCGGGCGTCGATCCGATCGATGTCGACCGCCTCGACATCGAGTACATCGACAAGCTCCTACGAGTGAACGTGCGAGCGATCGTCGAGCATGAACCGTCGCGCCAGCTCCTCACGAAGTACGGTGTTGAGGAAGAGCGAGACGTCGTCTTCTACGTCCCGTTCACGACGCTCAACAGCCTCGGGCTTGTCAACGACGACCGCTTTCGTGGTCTCGTCCTCGGGGACATGTTCGAGTGGGATGGAACGTGGTACATCGTCCGAGAGGCTCACCGGGCTAACTATCATGGGCTGACGGACCGCTACCATCTCACGGCGGGCTTCTGCACGCGCTACTACCACACGTCGACCCCTCGCGATTGTGACGGTCCGGACCCGGACCTCACACCGATGGAACCGCCACCGATGGCGAACGAGGAGTAGATGGAACCGCAGTCGCGAATGCAGCACATGCCGGTCGGCGGGTTGAGCTTCACCCGCTTCGGTCAGGGACAGTCGGCACGCCGCCCGATCATGGACGGCGAGGTTCATGGGAAGACGCCGATGGAGGAGCCCGCTCCTCCGAGCACGTCGCTGGAGGCGTTGAAGGAAGGAGCGGGGCAGGCGCTCGCCGCGTGGCGTGGCATCGAACGCGCGCACGGCATCACGGAGAGCCCGTTCCCGATCAAGCAGGACGACCCACCGCAACCGATCGCGGAGACTCTTGTGCCTTCTGTCAGCCCTCCTGTGCAGGAGGCTCCTCTCCGCGATCGGTCGCCTTCCTACGCTGATGGGACACCCATGCAGGTGGGCGACGTTGTCGTGTTCGATGAGGCACTCTACGAGGTGAAGGGGCGCGACTTCGACGGGGGTGTCATCGTCGAGGGACCGGGTGTCGGCTCGCGTACGGTGTCGGTGGAAGCGCTGGGGCAGTGTCGCATTCTCAAGCGGAAGGTGTAAGTGCAAGTCAAGCCTGGCAAGGGGTTTTGGCAGGCAAGGCAGTTCATCGAGACGCTCCCCGATCAGGTCGCGGAGATCGCGCGAGATGAAGTGCTCGGCGTCTCCGTGGAGGTCGCGGCGGAGATCAAGCGTCGCATCCTCCTGCAGCAGTACAAGCACCAGCCGCTGAACCCGCGCTACCTCGCGTGGAAGAAGCGGATGAAGCTCGACGAGCGCATCCTCATCGCGACCGGGCACTACGTCAGGGCGATCGGCATCCAGCCGGTCCGCAAGCCTATCCGCACCTACAAGCCCGGCACGCCGGTCGGCATGCCGGCGGAGTTCAAGCGGAAGGCGAAGGTCAGCAAGGCGCAGAGCAAGATCGTCGGCTACCGCGTAGGGCTCCCGGACAAGGTTCACCCGCCTTCAGGTCTTCGCTACCATACGCTTGCGATGATTCACGAGTACGGAGCCCCTCGGGCGAACGTGCCGGCTCGACCGCACTGGTTCCCCGTGTGGCGGGACTTCCTTCGTGAAGACAAGCGGAAGACAGTGCGTAACGTGTTTGATAGGATACAGAAAGGTCAGACGAAGCCGAAGCACAGGCTCTCTCCGACGGGGACGGTACCGCGCTCTGCGGTCGGTGCGCACGCGCCGAAACCATCGTTCGTCCGGACCCTGTTCAAGCGCTTCCTCGGACGGTAGCGGAGGCGAGGATGAAACTCTCCGGTGATCTGGACCTAACTCACGGCGCTGTAAAGAACTTCAAGGCGGACCCCATCACATCGCTGCCGGCGTTCTCCGCCGGGCAAGACGAGGGGCGCCTGCTCTACGTGACGACCGGACCGAACGTCGGGCTTTGGATCGGTGCGAACGACGGCACGGCGACATTCACGCGCGTGACGATGGGCGCGGTCATCGGGGAGTACGGCTTCAGCGGGCAGACCATCAACAACGGCGTCACGTACCAGACGACGCTGACGCCCGTGTCCGCCGCGCCGCAGAAGGGCTTTCTCTCGCGCGTCGTGCTCTCTGCGACGGTCGGAGCGGGCAAGGTGGTAGTCGAGGTCCATGAAGACTCCGGACGCGCCTCGCGCGTCTACAGGCGCGTCATCGACCTCGCAGACAACTCTCGCGACGACTTCCCCGCCTACTACGAGTCTGACAGCGCCTCGGGGCTCCTCTACGTCAGCGTCACGAACCTGACCGGTGGCGCAGCAGACTTCACGCTGTCGCTCAAGTCGATGGCGGTCATCCCCGTCACGCCGCCGGCTCCGCCTGGCGCGGGCACGGGCATCAACGCGGGCGTCGCGGGCGACGGCATCAGCTACGACGGCATCAACGTGCGGCTGGAGGCAGACCTGCTCTCGACCGGCGGTCTGCAGCTCGTCGGGGCGACCCCGAACGCGCAGCTCGGCATCCTGCTCGCTCCCAGCTCGGGGCTCGCGCTCGGCGGCACGGGGCTTGACGCATCGGGGTGCGTGAAGACTACGACAAACCAGGACGTTGCTGGTGCCAAGCGCTTCACCGACTCTGTCATCGTTCTGTCACCGGCTGCGGGTGCCGGACCTCCGGCGGCGGGTACGTGGCAGCAGGGAGCCATCTACCAAGACACGTCTCAGAACTTCTGGCTCTGCACGGTTGCAGGCACGCCGGGCACGTGGGTTCCGTGGTCGTCTCGGAGCGATAAGGCTGGCGGCGGGGCGACCGGGACGTACACGGGGACCGTCACGGCGGGTAGCTCGGTCAACCTGGCGCTCACGACGCCGTTCTCTCGCCGGGGGCGCATCGAGAAGCTGAACGTGTGGGCGGCGGCTCCCGGCTTCACGGCGACGGCGATCGACTCTCCCTTCCGCGTCGGCATCTTCCCGAACAGCGGGTACGAGGGGCGGCAGCGCATCGGCTACTTCCAGGCTCAGGCGCGTACGGAGGTCGTCACCGCACCTGGCGCTGCAATCAACGCGACTGTCATCCCCGTCACGGCGGTTGACTTCGTGAACCTCGACGACCTCGTGCGCCTGCGTAACGCGCTCGGTCCCGGTGAGGAGTACGCGGCGGTGACGGTGCGCGCGACGGGACCAGCCGCGATCACGGTGGACGAGAATATCGACAACGCGCTCGCCGCGAACGACCTCGTCATGGCGGTCTCCGAGTTCACTGGTCTGCCCTGGTGGAACGACGACACGACCCCGGCGAACTTCTACAAGCTCTACCTCCGCATCTGGAACGACGACGCGGCGCAGGATCTCGTCT
>Ga0180437_10007751_pt1 | contig 13872 bp, 9 predicted proteins | sample SS_ome_4_FD_132410 | JGI IMG/M metagenome (GOLD analysis project Ga0180437, IMG submission 132410) | Hypersaline lake sediment archaeal communities from the Salton Sea, California, USA - SS_3_D_1 metaG | ecosystem: Environmental > Aquatic > Non-marine Saline and Alkaline > Hypersaline > Sediment...
ATCTTCTCGAACATGTTGTCCGCCGAATCGGGTGACTCCCCTGTGAAGAACTGGAAAGGAGCGGGCCATCACGACTTCCCGATCTCTACACACTCCAGCAAGCTCGATGCTGCCTTGATCCTGGAGCACCAGACAAGGCGATATCACTGCTACAGCTGCCCCCTTGGCTGCGGGGGCATCCTCGAACTCTCCGGGAAGACCCGTTTCCCCCTGGCCGAATCTCACAAACCCGAGTACGAAACCTGCTGCGCCTTTGGAGCCCTGATCCTGAACAACGATCTGGAGGCGTTGTTCAGGATCAACGACATGCTGAACCGGGCGGGAATGGACACGATCGCGGCAGGATCCGCTGTGGCTCTTGCCACGGAATGTTTCGAACAGGGGATCCTGAGCAAGGAAGATACGGATGGACTCGATCTCTCATGGGGCAATGCGGATGTTGTCGTCCAACTGGTCGAGAAGATGGTTGCCAGGGAGGGTTTTGGGGACATATTGGCCGACGGCGCCGAGCGAGCCGCCCAACGGATCGGGAAAGGGGCCGAGCGTTTCGCTATGCATGCAGGAGGACAGGACCTGCCGATGCACGACTGCCGTTTCGATCCGGGATTCGGCGTCTCCTACTCCATGGAACCTACTCCCGGCCGACACACCCTGTACTGCTACCTGTACCTGGAGCTCTACGCCCTCCACAAGACCTTTTCCGGATTGCCGGCTGTGGACCTGGTCTATCGAAGACTCTCCAAGCTTTCCACCAAGGAGCGGGAGATTCTCCTGTCCGCGGGGAGCAAGTTCATGCAGGTGGTCAATGGGGCCGGAGGGTGCTTGTTTGCGGCCCAGTGCGGCCCCAGATATCCCCTTATTCAGTACCTGAACGCCGCTACGGGCTGGAACAAGGAACCGAATGAATACCTCGAGATCGGTGAGCGGATCCAGCACCTGCGACAGGCCTTCAACGTCAAGCATGGCAAGATCCCGGGTCGCGACTTCCGCCTTCCCCCCCGAGCCGTGGGCGACCCGCCGCTCAGCCGAGGTCCACTCAAGGGTGTCAGGATCCCGATCGAGGAACTCAATGAGAATTTTGCGGGTGCCATGGGTTGGGACTCGGTGGGCAGGCCCACTCCTGAACGACTTCGGGAGCTGGGCCTTTCAGAGGTGGCCGATCATCTCTACAAGAATGACGAAACACAGCAAGCTTGAACAACTGACTGGAACATGTCACTTCTCCACACCTCTTCCATCTGAGCAGCGTTCTTCCATCCCCTGCATGGAGTTTTTCCTTGACATCTCCGTGGAATGTTACTAATTGACGAAAAGGCTTTTGACTTCGAGCAGGTAGCTGAAATGGCAGAAAGGGTGGTTCTGGACTTTCTGCTGGTCTGAAAGTCTAGCGAGGCTGTATGGCTCGGAAAGCACGCGCATCCATGGCCGAACATCCTCTGGTGTTCGGCTCCTTCTCGAACTGGCTCAGGCTGCTTTGGGAAAGCAGAGACATAGACAGAAAGTACATACCCCGCCTCCTGTTAGTCTGTCTCTCCACCCTTCTCACGAGTCCTCTGAGGTTCTATGAGCGGGTCCGATACGGCAGGGCCGTCAAGAGCGTAACGATTCATCCTTCCCCCATCTTCATCGTGGGCCACTGGAGAACCGGGACGACCCATCTGCACAATTTGATGTGCCAGGACGAGAACCTCGGCTATCTGTCCACATTCCAAGCCTTTGCACCGGGAATGGGGCTCGTGGGAGAGAAGACGGTCAAACCTCCTCTGGCGATGATCGCCCGTAGGCTTCATCCGACCCGGGAGATCGACAACATCCCGCTCTCATTCGATGCCCCGGAAGAGCAAGACCTCGCCATCGCCAACCTGTCGCCCTATTCCTGCCTGCATCTCTATACGTTTCCCCGGCAGGCACCTTACTTCTTCGAGAGGTTTGCCCTGTTCAATGACCTCCCTGAAGGAACCCGCGCCGAATGGAAGAAAATCTACTTGACCGTTCTGGGCAAGGCCACACTGAAATCCGGAGGGAAGCGGCTGGTCGTCAAGAACTGTGCCGACAGTGGACGGATCGAAACGCTCCTGGACCTGTTTCCGGATGCGAAATTCATCCACATCTACCGGAATCCTTACAACGTCTTCCGCTCCACCCTTTTTCTGTACAGGACCATCCTGCCCAGGTCTCAGGTGCAGGACATCAGCCCTGACCAGGTGGAGGCTTACATTCTCCGGTTCTATGCCCTGCTCATGCAGAAACTCCTGGCCGCAAAGGCTCTGATCCCAACAGGAAACCTGGTGGAGGTGCGATTCGAGGATTTGGAGGTGGCGCCATTGGATCAACTGCGTTACGTGTACGAGGGTTTGGGTCTTCCTGGTTTTGCCGAGGCAGAACCGGCCTTCCGCGCATATGTTGATTCGATCGCCGGTTACGAGAAGAACGAGTATCAGGTGACGGACGACATCATCGAGAAGGTGAACCGGCACTGGCGGTTCGCCTTCGATGCCTGGGGCTACACGGTCCTCGAGGCCGGACGTGTTTAAGGGGTGCGAAGGCAAGAAGTGATGCCAACGGTTTGAGATAGCTTGGAGCCAATCCATTTCAGTAAATGAAACGGGGGGGGTATTATGGATTACGTGGTTTCAATGTTTGTCAATCGCCCCTATGTGGTTTCTCTGGTATTGGTTTTCATTGTGATAGCAGCCGCGGAAAGAGGTTGGCTGCGTATGGTCATATGGCTGGTAACGGCGGCCTCTATCGGTTGGCTTTCCGAGTTCAGCAGTCAGCGCACCGGCTTTCCCTACGGATTCTACAGTTACTATCCGAGTTCCTTTGCGAATGAGTTGTGGCTGTCTAATGTCCCGTTGTTTGCTTCGCTTAGTTATGCGGCACTGAGCTATCTTGGTTATTCGCTTACCTATACACTGTTTTCGCCCCTCCGAAAGGGTGCGCATGGAATTGAACGGGTTGAGAACCAGCAGTTGATGCTGTCGTTGAAAATAGCGTTGTGTGCCAGCTTGTTGATTACCTGGTCCGATTTTGTGATCGACCCCATTACCCATCTTGGTGAATACTGGTTCCTCGGCAAGATCTACCAATATGTGCCGGGTGATTACGGCTGGCTTACTTTTGTCTACCAGCATATGACCTCGGGCTGGCATTTTGAGGTGCCCCTCTCAAACTATGTGGGCTGGCTGATTACCTTTTTCGCTATTGTTTATGTCAATCAACTCATCGATAAGGCGTTGTTGAGATGGAATATTGAGCCCAAGCCTGCTTTCCATCTGCCACATCGTTGTCTCTGGAGTCTTGCCTATTACATCGGGAACTTCCTCTTCATGCTGTCAGTGAATGTCTATCTCTATTTCAATCCTGCGGTTCCCGCAGAGAAACAGGTGGGGCTGATCCTCGTGAACACCGTTGTGTCCATTTTAGCATTCGTTGTGTTCAATGTGGTTGTGATCAGACGCAACCTTCAGGCCAATGTATAATGATGTCGACCTGGACCCGGCGAAGGAGTTTCGAATGGCTGATGCAAGCTTCGATGTGGTGGTGGTCGGGGGCGGCCATCAGGGTCTCATTGCCGCCAACTACATGATCCGAAACGGCATGACCGTGGGCCTCTTCGAGCAGAGGCGCGAACTCGGCGGCGGCGGTGCCACAGAGTCGCGGCCGGCATCCGGGTTCCTGGGTAACCCCTGTGCCCACATAGCCGGGCTTTGGGCCAGTCCGGTCAATCAGGATTTCAAGCTTCATGAACATGGGCTGAACTACATCTTCCCGGAAGTACACGGATCCATGGTCTTTCCGGATGAGACGTGCATCGTTTCCTATCGGTCCATAGATTGGGACAAGGAAACAGGGGAGGTTACACCCAAGCTGGAAGCGATCGAGAAGAATATCAAGGAGGTGGAACGAATATCGACAGAGGATGCAGATCGCCTGGCACACCTGGCGGAAAAGAAAGCGTGGGAGTGGGGGTTGGCTTCGAGCCTGGTCCTGTGGAACCCTCCGCCCCTTCCCGAAGAGCTGGATCCAATGGAGGGGCTGTTCAACGATCCAGAATCCGGAATCGACCGCAGACATCAATTCATGTCCGCCACCGAGGTGGTCTCCGACCTCTTCGACAGCGACAAACTGAGGGCTCACTCCTTGAGAATGCTCGGCTCCGCCGGTATCTATCCCGACGATGTCGCCCCTTTACCCGTGGTGTTGTCGAATGTACCCCAACAGCTTCTGGGATTTGGCGGAGCGGTCTATGAAGGTGGCACCCACAACGCGATCCACGCCCTTCAGAGGGCCCTGAGTGCAGAGGGGGGGAAGTACTTTGTCGGGGCCGATGTGGACCAGATCCTGATTGAAAACGGCCGTGCCCGTGGCATCAGGCTTGCCGACGGAACCGAGATCGAGGCCAAGAAGATGGTCATTTCTTCGATCGAGGTCAAACAGACCCTGGCCAGGCACTTTCGCGAACTCGACATGGATCCTGAGATTCGAAGGAAGATCAAAAAACTCAGGGTGGACAGGGGCCAGATCTTTTGGGGACATATCGCCTTCCACGAGCTGCCCCGGTACAAGGCCGAGGCCTGGAACCCTGACTGCAGTAAGGCTCGGTGGGTGTTCTTTGGTGACGATGACATCGACTATCTCGACCGGGAGTACCGCTTCAACCAGCAGCACATCAGGCCGGGCCAATGGCCGGAGAAGCTCTACCTGTGGGAGGGAACGGACAGCAAGTGGGATCCTCGCTATGCCCCTCCAGGAAAGCACGTCGCCCTCCTTGAGGAGATGGCCTTCCCCGCCAGCTGGAGGACCGAGAAGGAATGGATGCAAATCAAGAAGGAAGCACCCGGCCGCTTCTTGGAAGAATGGCAGAAATATGCGCCCAACATGACCTGGGACAACGTGATCGCCGCAAACATCGACACCCCCTGGGACATTCAACACCGGAGTGACAATTTCCTGGAAGGCAATTGGGGTCTCATCGCCGGCACCCCGAGCCAGTGGTGTACCATGAGACCCATTCCGGAATTCGCCCAGTACCAGATTCCCGGGATCGAGGACTTCTGGATGGCAGCCGGCACCTGCCATTACTCCCTCGGCCTGACCGGCTGGGCCGGCTACAACTGCTACAAACGGATTGCCCAGAAGCTCGATTTGTGGAAGCCCTGGGAGAGCCGCATCTACTGAATAGGCGAAAGGGAAAAGGCGAAAGCGAGAGTCCCTAAGAACCTGAAGCCAATGGATTCCCGCCAGAGCCTGTCCCCGCAATTTTCAAGCGGGGACGGGAATGACTGCAAGGATTCGGTCCAGAAGGTCACAGTGAGGGGAGTCTAAATGACGAAGTATGATTTCATCATCATCGGAGGAGGACCCAACGGGCTCTGCGTGGCTGCCTACCTGAGCAAGGCGGGCCAGAAGGTGCTCGTGCTGGAGAGGCACCTGGAAGTGGGCGGGGGTCTTGCCACAGAAGAGGTGACCCTGGGAGGCTATTATCACAACACCCATTGCGTGTATCACATGATGGTGGACTACGCCCCCCCTTATGAGGATCTGGAACTCGAGAAGTACCGCTGCAAGTATGTTTACCCCGATCCCCAGGTGGTGATGCCCTTCTCGGACGGCAAGTGCATCTGTCTCTATTCGGATGTGGACCGATCGTGCGAGTCGATCGCCCGGTTCTCCCCGAGGGATGCCGAGTCGTACCGGGAGACCTTCCACAAATTCAAGGCCTACATGGATGAATTCCTGGGCCCGGCGACCTATGTCCCACCCATCGGGGCCCTGGAGCAGGCACCGGCCCTGGAGCGCACACCGATCGGCGAAGAGATATCCGCGTATTCCTTCAAGAGTCCCCAAGAGGTTGTGGATGAACTCTATGAGAACGAACGGGTCAAGACCTTGATGCTCTACCTGGCCTGTCACTGGGGATTGGAGTATGACGGTGCCGGGGTTGGTTACCTCATTCCGCTCCTGTTGAATCGGGCGGTCAATGCCCGCCTTTGCATAGGGGGGTCACACCGATTGAGCAATGCCCTTTGCCGGGTTATACAGGAGCCCGGGGGAGGGCATCTCAGGGGCAGCGTCAGGATCAAGAGAATCATTGTTGAGGACGGGAGAGCGACGGGGGTGGAACTGGAGAACGGCACGGTATATGAGGCTGAAAAAGCGGTTGTCAGCAGCATTGATCCGCACCAGACATTCATCGAGCTGGTTGGTGAGGATAACCTTGCCGAGGAGTTCGTGGAGAAGATAAAGATGTGGCAGTGGGAGAAGTCGAGTCTCTGTTCCCTTCACCTTGCCCTGGAGGAACCACCCGACTTCGCGGCTGCGGCCGGCAGCCAGGACATCAACAAAGGACTCATGTACATAATGGGTTTTGACACGCCGGATGACCTGATCCAGCACTGGCAGGAGATCGATCGCGGAGAGCTGTCATCAACAGTCGGCTGTGATTGCGTGTTTCCCACGCTCCATGACCCCAGTCAGGCCCCTGTGGGAAGACACACCGGGTCCATGCACGAGATGGCTGCCTACAATCTGAAGGAGGGCGCTGAAAGGTGGTGGGATCGAAAGCTCAGGGAGGAGCATGAAGGGCAGTTCCTGGCCACCCTGCAGAAATACGCCCCCAACTTGACCAAGGACAAGGTTCTCTGGACCTACCTCGTGACCCCTCTCGATTTCTCACACAAGTTCCGAAACATGGTCGAGGGGTCGTACAAGCAGGGAGCTTACCTCCCCTTGCAGATGGGTTTTCTCCGGCCGAATGAGGAATGCTCTGAATACAGAACACCTGTGAAAGGCCTCTACATTTGCGGGGCCAGTTGCCATTCCGGGGGGCTGGTGACCTTTGGCCCGGGCTACAATGCGGCCAACAAGATCGCGGAGGATCTGGGTATCGAGAAATGGTGGCAAGAGCCTGAACTCGTGAGCGAAGCGAAGAGGAAGGGCTATTTTGGAGAAGAGTTTGTCTAAAAGCTCGGCAGCGGACATTGGAGGCGCGTAGCGACGCGGCAATCCCGCGCCGCAGCACGTTCAGCAGGGAGATTGCCACGCCTGCGGCTCGCAAGATCCGGGATTGCGCAACACGCTCCCCAGGTTCGTCACTGGCGCCTGCGCGGGGGGCTCCGGGGCATAGTTGTTGCTGACGAGTGGGGTCACGTGCAAATATCGCGATGTTTCAGGTAACAGGACCAAACCACGCGAGCTCTTCCTGAGAAAGATAGCGAGAGTTTACGGTCGACCCACTAGACAGGGGCGAAACATGAACATTTATAAGGATAAGGTTGCTATCGTAACGGGCGCCGCTTCAGGGCTCGGTAAGACGCTCGGGGAGAGTTTGGCCGCGAGCGGAGCCTTTGTCGTGCTGGCAGACGTGAATACTGACGGGGTCCAGGAAGTAGCGGCAGGAATCAGGGGAAAGGGCCAGAACGCCGCGGCGGCAACCGTTGACGTGACCGATTTCGAGGCGGTCAAGGGATGGGTGGAGAGGACCGTAGAGGAACACGGGCGGCTCGACTATCTGTTCAACAACGCGGGCATCCTGATCTTCGGAGAAGCTCGAGACTGTTCGATCGAGGACTGGCGCAGCGTCATCGACCTGGACCTCTACGGGGTTGTCAACGGTGTTGTCGCCGCTTTCCCGCTTATGGTTGAACAGGGCTTTGGGCATATCGTAAACACGGCCTCGGTCGAAGGGCTGGCTCCCTTTCCGGTCATGGGGTCCTATGTGGCGAGCAAGTATGGCGTGGTAGGGCTTTCCCATGCCTTACGGGCGGAGGGAGCCGCGCTCGGGGTGAAGGTCAGCGTGGCATGCCCCGGCTATGTGACAACCAAGATCATCGAAACCAGCAAGATGGTCAAGATCGACCGTGGGAAGATACTCGCTTCCCTCACCGATAGCATGGGCGTATCCCCGGAGGAATGCGTTTCCAGGATCTTGCGCGGCGTCGAACGCAACAGGGCAACGATCGTAATCGGCTGGTGGGCAAAGATCCTTTGGAGGCTGCAAAGATTGAGTCCCGGCCTCGTATACTGGATCATGAGAATGGTGACCAACCAGATGCGTAAATCGAGGATTCCGAGCGGATGATGAATCTCCGGTTGTTCCTTCAAGACCTTCGCGAAATCCCGACCTTTGTGTTGATGCTGTCCTCTCTCGCGCGGGCTTCTAACAAGGGTCGTGAGACTTGTGCTGTGCTTCTCGAGAAGCAGACGTCCCTATTTCCTGATAAGGACTTCCTCCGATTCGAAGAGGAGACCGTTACATACGAAGAGTATAACAGGGGGGCCAACCGATACGCACACGTGTTGAAGGAGGCGGGCATCAAGCGGGGGGAACCGGCTGCCATCATGATGAGGAACAGCCCGGACTTTCTCATGGCCCAGGCCGCTATGGCCAAGGTGGGGAGTATCGGCGCCCTGATCAACACCCATCTTTCAGGACCCCCACTGGCGCACGTTTTACGGGTTTCAGGGGCCCGCCATCTGCTGGTTGACCAGGAATGTTTGCCGGCTGCTTTGGCCGTAACGGACTCTACGGAGAGCACCATTTGGGCCACCGGCGAGGCAAGCGCCTTGCCGGCATCAACGCAAAGCCTTACGCTCGCCCTGGATGCTGCCAACGAGAAGGACTTTCCTATTGCGGATCTCCGGGGAGGGGATATCTTCCTCTATATCTATACCTCAGGCACGACCGGGTTTCCCAAACCTGCCATCATTCGGCACAGCCGTTTTTCCATGGCCGGTATTGCCCTTTCGAGATTGTTCGGAATCACTTCCCAGGACGTGCTTTACGCCCCCTTACCCCTCTACCACGGTGAGAGTAACTTCGTTGCCTTCAGCGTTGCACTCCGGGCCGGCGCTACCTTTTCCTCCAGGAGGTCTTTCAGTGCAAAGGGCTTCTTCGAGGACGTTCGACGTCATGGGATAACCTTTTTCAACTACATAGGGGAGCTTTGCCGGTATCTCCTGCGGCTTCCGCCGGGCCCTCAAGACAAGGATCACAACATTCGGCTTGCCGCCGGCGCCGGATTGCGTCCGGATATCTGGCAGACCTTCCAGGAAAGATTTGCCATCCCCCGCATCATCGAGATGTACGGAGAAACAGAGGGCAATGTAGCCCTTATGAACCTCAAAGGTGTGCCGGGATCCGTGGGCAGGCCCTTTCCGTTTCAACACAGCCAGGTGCGGCTTGCGCGAACCGATCCGGACACGGGGGAACTGAGCAGGGGACCGGATGGGTTTCTCGTGCCGTGCGAGGAGGGAGAACCCGGAGAGTTGCTCGGCAAGATCGGCCAGGGGGTCATGCCCCACGATGGGTACACAGATCCGAAGGAGAACGAGAAGAAGATCATCCGGGATGCTTTCAAGCGGGGCGATACCTATTTCAGGATGGGCGACCAACTCTATAAGGATGGGGATGGGAATTACTACTTTGTCGACCGCGAGGGGGACACCTTCCGCTGGAAGGGGGAGAACGTGTCGACCCAGGAGGTTGCGGAGCTTCTGAATGCGTGTCCGGGCGTCAGCGAGGCGAACGTGTACGGCGTGAAGATACCCCATGCCGACGGCCGTGCAGGCATGGCGTCCACCGTGCTCGAGGCCGGTGTCACGTTTGACCCCGAAGCATTCTATCAATATGTGACGTCAGGGCTTCCTCCGTATGCTCGTCCGCTCTTCGTCCGCCTGGTTCCCGAGATGGACGTCACCGGAACCCTCAAGCAACGAAAGATAGACTTTCACAGGGACGGATACGATCCCGAAAGGGTGAAGCCCGAACCCCTGTATTTCCGGCACGACGAAGCGTGCCGTTATGTGCCGATGACAGAGGAGATCCTCACCCGCCTGAAGGAAGGAACCCTGAGGTTGTGACGCCAAAAGGGAGAGGGGATATCGATTATCCAGATGGTTCTGATGCCGCACGCTTCTTCCAGGCCCACCAGGCAAATCCGGGAGGCGCGAGCAGGATGGTCGGCAATGTCGACAGAAAGGGCTCCGGCGTACCCCTCATGCTGTGCACGATGTAGGTGAAGCCGATGGCCATCAGGGAGGGTATGACAATTGCGAGGGTCAAGGTGACTCGTCGATCCTTCTCCATGACGGCCAGTCTCTCGCAGGCCCGTGTGATCAGGCCGGCAAAGAAGAAGGTGTAGACCGCCTGCTTCAGCGCTGCTACGGAAGCGGAAGCCATCCCATGAGGCAAGTTCACCAGCAACACGATGGAGCCCATGGCTGCGGCGCCCAACCATGCCATCCTGTAGTCGATGACTCGAGCCCCGGCCTCCTTCACCGATTTCAACATGCCCCGCCTCGCTGTGACGGCCCTTTCGAACTTGTTTCTGTGCGAGCCCCAAACCCTACGAGTTCCTCGTCCAGCCGCCACAGCCGTTCGGCCAGCAAGGGGTCGTAGGATTCCTTGGATGAGCTTGCCTCGGCTCTCTTGACAAAGTATTTCCCGGTAATCCCCTTTATCTCGGGGGACGAGGCCAGGAAGACAGGGGTTTCTGCTCCTTGCTCCGGGGTCTGCAGGAAGGTGTGGGGCAGTCCGAAACAAAAGCGGACCAAGAAAGGGCGGTAGCGATTGACCACACACCACAAGATCCCCGGACTCTCGCTGCCAGCACGGGTCGCCACCAGGCCGGGATGGAGGCAGTTTGCCGTTACACCCGTCCCTTCGAGTCTCCGGGCCAGTTCGTATGTGAACAGAACATTGGCCAACTTGGATTCGTTATAGGCCCGCCAGCCGGGCAGTAGCAGGCGCGCCTTCTTTTCTCTCCGGAGACGGGCAAAATCGATGGCCCCAAACTTGTGTGACGCAGAGGCGACGTTTACGATCCTGGCCGGAGCACTCGCTTTGAGCCGTTCCATCAGCAGGTTGGTCAGCAGGAAAGGGGCCAGGTGGTTGACGGCAAAGGTGGTTTCGAGACCATCCTCCGTCGTTTTCCGGGCCGGAAAGATCGTGCCCGCATTGTTGACCAGTACGTGCAACCGGTCATGCCGGGTCTCGAATTCGCGAGCAAGTTGGCGCACCTGGACGAGGGACCCCAGGTCGGCCAGCAACAGGTCGACAGACGCGTTGGCACTGGCTTCCCTGACGTCCTCGACCGTCTCCTCGGCCCGGCCGGGGTTGCGGGCCACGATAACCACCGTTGCCCCCATTCGCGCCAATTCGCGAGCCGTCGCCCTGCCGATGCCGGAGGTGGCACCGGTTACCAGGCAGGTCTTACCTTCCATGTTGCTCATTACGAAGACTGAGTCGCCTCAGGAAACCATATGTAGATGATGCGGCTTTCCTAGGGCATGATTTTCTATTTGAACCGCGTAACATCTCAGGTCCGATCTTTCATGAGCATTTCGGGTTCCACGATGATCCTTGTTCCCAGGGGTGTGGGAAATGAGGTTAGATCCATGTGAACTTCTCCAGGATCTTGTGTCGCTCGAGGGCGATCGACGGGCAGACCGTCCGTTAGGTACCAGACCCGATCTACTTGCAGAACTTGATGAAGCCTGCCCTTGTGAACAGCTTTTGATCCACGTCCCTCGCGAATAGCTTTCGGTACGTCCCCCCTCTGTACGGGCCCGTAACAACGGAGCCGTGATCGCGCCTCATGTCCACTTCGACCCACGCGCAGTCTCGCACGAGCCGGAATTTGCCGTCCGGAGTTTCAATTGCCTGCCCGGGTGAGTAGGCTCCCTTCCAGAGCTTTCCGCTCGGGTCCGTGATTCGCTTGTAGGCACTCAGTGAGGTTCCTTTTTCCACCCAGCCCTCACAGGGACCGTATCCATAATTCGGATTCCTGCTTCGTGACTCCAAGACGTAAACCCTGGATTTCACCCAGATGACATCCATGACGTGCCAGGGTGCACCTTGCGAGCCGGAGTCGTCAAAGCCAAGCTTCATTTCCAGGCCGGTCGATGCATAACCTACCTCCAGTTCGCCTTTCTCGTTCCAGTCGATTTTCCTGGAATCAGCCGGGAAATAAGGTATCAAGGCGTCTCTTTCGCCGATAAAGCGATAGGTGCCTTCTTCAATATTCGTCTTGGGACCGCCGGCCCAGGAGTCATCCGGCGCGTTATCCATACCGAAGTGCTGGTCTGCACCAGCCACTCGGTGGGACATCCTTTTCACTCGTCTCAGCTCGGGCGCATAGGCATATCGTATGCCGTTCTTGGGCGTGTACAGCGGATAGACGGCCAGCGTGCTTATGCCTGCCATGCTGAAAGGTGCCCGGAAGATCGTTAGCTGAGCGTAATCCAGATCGGATTTGGCCGGATCGAGGTGCGTGAAGTATTGATCCAGGATCAGGGTCTTCTCCACACCCCTTCGGTTGACGCTGATCCAATGAATCTTCTCCCGGTAGGTTCCTTGAAGCCAGTATTCAATGAAGATGTCGTTCCAGAGGAGCATGAGCGGTGCGGTGGGGTCTGATGTGTCCGGCTCCGGAAAGGGTAGTCCTTTGATGCCGCGGGCAGGCTCCCCTGTTTTTGCATCGACGATCGCGTTGTGCTCGCCGATCTTGTACAGGCCTTCGTTTGCCTGCCAGTTGTCCCTGACCTCCTGGGGCCAGAACTCCTTTGCATCGAAGGAGAGCGTCCCGATCTTCATCGTGAGATCACCAGCCTTGACCCAGTCCACGACATAATCGGGCACCCAACCTTCGATCCTCTCGAAGTTGCTCTGGTCAATGATGTCCCCAGGTTCCACATCCGCCCAGACAGGTTGGATCAGGAGGGCAAGCATCCACAGGGTTGTGGCAAAGAAAACGGGCAATCGTCCCGCAAAGGTTCTCATCGGTTCATTCCCCCTGTCATCGGGTGGCACACGACAGCCCGTCCCCCGTGCGCTCGTGGCTCGTATCCCTAAAGAGTCTGTATCGCACAGGGAGCCGAATTTCAAGAAAGTATTTTGAGAAACATTCGGCTGTTCTAAAATGGAGAGAAGCGTTTGATTCTCAAGGCTTTTCGTTCATGAAAGGCCTGGGGATCGGCATGGCAGGGGGTGTGCTGGCGTTCACCGGCCGTAACCTTCTTGTTCGGGTTGGTTCATGGGTTCGGCTTTGCCGGGGGTCTCAAGGAAATCGGGTTGCCGCCGGGTCGATTCTTTGCCGCCCTGTTCGGTTTCAACGTGGGGGTTGAAACGGGTCAGCTTGTCGTCGTGTTGCTACTCTGGCAGCTTGGAAGAACTGGCGTGCACCTTCTGCCGGTTCTTCAACAGCGCTTTCACCAACGGATCGTCACCGTTTCCATCAGCGCAACACTTTACGGGCTGGGAATATTCTGGTTCATCATCAGAGCGTATGCATGATCAACAAGCCAGTATCCGACGAAGGCTCACTCTGAAGAAGGAATCTATTGACGAAGCTTCCGCAACGCCCGTAGGCCCTTGCCCGCGTATACGGACGAGAGCGCGGCGAGCATCCCCACCATGGGGAGAGCTTCTGCGGCGGGTGCAAACGCGAACGGCGCCAGGACCGTCATGCCGATGACACACGCGCACACGAAGCAGAGCCGCAGAGCAAGCTTGGGCCCGCGACGGGTAACAAACGTCCGCACTCCGGCCGCCAGGTCGTTGCGATGGTCCAGGATCTGGTGACCCAGCATGGCCAGCGCACCCCCGCAGAACAGCCAAACCGTCAGGAGTACGCAAAGCCAGTTCCATACGCCCAGCATGGCTGCAGACACCAGGAAGAGTCCGGGCTTCTGCGTCCAGGCCCCGACGATCACGCCCCACACACCGCGTTCCTTGAACCGCATCGGCGGCAGGGAGTACTCCACGCCGATGAGCAGATTCACGACCGCGATTGCCCGCGGCAGGGGTTCACGCGTGGCTGCAAGGAGCAGGGTCATGCCGACTACCAAGCCGGCGAGAGCGACAACGAG
>Ga0180437_10007752_pt1 | contig 13871 bp, 10 predicted proteins | sample SS_ome_4_FD_132410 | JGI IMG/M metagenome (GOLD analysis project Ga0180437, IMG submission 132410) | Hypersaline lake sediment archaeal communities from the Salton Sea, California, USA - SS_3_D_1 metaG | ecosystem: Environmental > Aquatic > Non-marine Saline and Alkaline > Hypersaline >...
AACCACAAAGCCCTGGCCCGGGCGGTCGAGCGAATCGGGTGGCTCGCAGTCCAGCAGGCCACACCGCAGAGCGAGCCCAGTTGGTTCGGGCTTGTGCTCACGCTGGCCGACGATGCCCCCGTTCAACGTCGGGACGTCCTGGAGTACCTCGAGGCCCGGCAAATCCAGACGCGACTGCTGTTCGGCGGGAATCTGCTGCGTCAGCCGGCGTACCGGAACATCCCTCACCGTTTGGTGGGCGAGCTGCACAATACGGACGCGGTCATGAACCGCACGTTCTTCGTCGGTGTATACCCGGGCATTGACGCTCCGCGTCGCCGCTACATGGTCGACGTGCTGACTGGAATCACGCGCCTCGCCGGCGGCCGGCCCGGTGTCGGGCACGACGCCGTGAACGAACGTGTGCCCGCCCCGACCGGTGGGGAGTAAACGGACCAGGTTGCGGTCGTCAAAGTCGTACGCGCTGCCATGACGCAGGCTCAACTGACTACCACACGACTGTCAGAGACGTTGCATCCGGTGATTGCCGAGGATGTGCGCCGGGTGATCGCGCGAACACCGGGACTGCAAGAGCTGAACGGGCGAACAATGCTGATTACCGGTGGTGGGGGATTGCTGGCCAGTTATCTGCTCTATACCGTCGCCGAGTTGAACGATTCGTGTCTACCCCGGCCGTGTAGGCTTCTCGTCACGACCCGGCAGCCTCCTGCCGACTACCCGCGACTGAGGCCCCTGCTTGACCGGCCAGACATTACATGGCAGCGGGCAGACAGCGCAGCGACGTCTGCGCCTATCGACCGGCGCGTCGACTACGTGATTCACGCAGCTTGTCCGGCTTCTCCCGGGCGGTACTTGGCTGATCCGGTGGGAACCGCGCAGGCGAATTCGGTGGGCTTGCTTGCGCTGCTCGAGTTCGCACGGCGCGTGCAGATCGAAGGCATGCTGTTTTTCAGCAGCGGGCAGGTCTATGGCTCACCTCCGCCCGAGCACGTGCCGACCCCGGAAAGCTGCGTGGGGCGCGTCGACCCTCTCGCCGAGCGCGCTTGCTACGACGAATCCAAACGATTTGGCGAGACGCTGTGTGCGATTTATGCCCGGCTCTACGACGTTCCCGTACGAATCGTTCGGCCGGTGCAAATCTACGGTCCCGGCATTGACCCGCATGATGACAGGGCGTTCGCCGAGTTTGTCTGGTCCGCCGCTCGCGGCGAGCCGCTGGTGATTCGCAGCGACGGAAAAGACCGACGTAGCTACTGCTATCTGGCCGACGCGGCGGTGATGTTCTTTCACGTGTTGCTGTGTGGTGAAGTGGGGCAGGCTTACAACATCGGCTGTTGCGAGCCGTTGGTGACGATTCGCAAGCTGGCCGAGACCATCGCACGAATGAGCGAGCCACCGGTTCGCGTCGTGCAGCACTCTCACCGGGTTGGCTCGACGGGGACCGGTGCCCCGCGCGTCTCCTGCCCCGACATAGACAAAATAGTCCGTCTTGTTGGTTCACCACCCGAGATGGAACTTGAGCAGGGCTTTCGCCGCGTCTATCGCTGGGCGCGCGACAGCCTCCAGCAGAAAGGGACGCTGGCGTGAACATGTCGACGACGACAACTTGCCGGCTCTGCGACGCGGCCCTGCCCGAGCCGTTCCTGCACTTCGACTCCGTGCCGGTGGCCGGTATGTATCTCCGCCGCGAGCAGATCGGGCAAGAGCCGCTTCTGCCGCTTTCGGTGCATCGATGTGACACGTGCGAGTTGATCCAACTGTCACAGATTGTGTCGGCGAAGCTGTATCGGCAATACATGTTTTCGGGAGGTCACCTCAACGGCTACCGCCGTGACATCCAGCGGGTGGCTCGGTTGCTCGCAACCTTCGCGGTGCCCAGTGGCGCGCGCGTGGTCGAAGCCGGCTCCAATGACGGCACGCTGCTCCACCTCCTGGCAGGCGCGGGCTTCGAGGCGATAGGCTTTGAGCCTTCGCGGGCGTTGGAGGGCGCCCCCAGCGGGGACGATATAACGACAATTCGTGACTACTTCTCGACCGAATCGCTGCGTCGCCACGCCGTGAAGGGTGCGTCGGCCGTCGTCGCGCGCCACGTACTCGAGCACGTGGCCGACGTGCACGACTTCGTCGCAGCCATGCACGAGGTGCTGCAACCTGCGGGCCTGGCCGTCATCGAGGTGCCGGACGTGCTGGCCCTGTTCAGACAAGATGTGGCAGGCAATTTGTATCATCAGCATCTGACGTACTTCAGCACCGACACGCTGATCCGTCTGATGTCGGAGCATGGCTTCGGGCATTTGGCGTCGATGCCCGGCGACGCACACGGCGGGTCGATCCTGGCTGTGTTCAGGAAGGATGCCCGCCCAGGGGGATCTCGAATCGACCCCCGCCTTCTGGGGTCGATCGATTCCGACGCGACTGCTGCCTTTGCCGGCGGCGTCCATCGTTATCTGGACGGCTTCCGCCGCATGCTAGGCGAGCTGGAAGCAGTCGGCTCGGTCGCCGGTTGGGGTGCGGCCGAGCGAACGACGGCACTGCTGGGCTTGGCCGGGGTGAGCGAGGGGCAAATCGACTACTTCGTAGACCGCAATGCCGCGTACCACGGCCTGTATCTGCCGAAGGTGCGCAGCCCCGTCTACCCGCCCTCGTATCTCGGCGAGCGGCCGCCCGCACACACGATCGTTTTCGCCCGTTCGTTCGAGGATGAAATCGTGGCCGAAAGCGACGAGTACCTCCAGCAGGGCGGGGTTCTTGTGAGTATTCGCGATAGCTCTTTTGCGAGGATTGGTCAGCCGTGCGCGTGAGCGACCAAAACCAGGCATCTAACGGGCCGACCGACAAGCCTCTGGTCTCGATCGTGATCCCGGCCTACAACGAGCAGGACAATCTGCCGGAGTTGTTCGATCGTGTCACGTCTGTCGTGAATGGCCTGGGCGACTACCGTTTTGAAATGCTGCTCATTGACAATTGCAGCCAGGATGACACCGGTGCCATTGCACGACGATTCACGCAGCGAGACACGCGGTGGCGATATCTGCGGTTCAGCCGCAACTTCGGCTGCGAGGTTTCGCTGGCCGCCGGCCTGTACTATGCCCAGGGAGATGCCTTGATTTTCCTGCAAAGCGACTTGCAGGATCCGCCCGAGGCTATTCCCACGATGCTGGCCAGGTGGCGACAGGGCTACGACGTGGTGTACGGTCAGCTTACGCGGCGAAGCGATGACAGTTTCCTCAAGACGCTTGGCGCGCGGGCGGCCTATCGCGTGATCCATTGGCTGAGCGATGTGAAGATTCCTCCGCATGCGACCGATTTCCGGCTGATATCACGACCGGCTATCGAGGCGCTGAAACGCTGCGGTGAGCGAAACCGCTACCTTCGTGGACTCGTGCACTGGGTGGGCTTTCGACAATGTGGTTTCACCTACGAACGAGCGCCGCGCAAACGCGGCCGGACCACCACGGGGCTTGTCTTCTGCTTCAATTACGCAATCAATGCCCTGGTAGCCTTTTCCTCCAAACCGCTCCGCTGGGCCAGCGCCTTGGGCGTGTTGGTCACTGCCGCCAGCGTGTTCGGCGCCGCGGCATACGTGTTACTTGCATTGTTGAACCGCGCCGGGGTCACGCATCTTACGCCGCCGCCTGCCGGCTGGATGACGCAGACGCTGATGATCTTTTTCTTCGGCGGCGTGCAGTGCCTGTTCCTGGGGATTCTGGGGGAGTATCTGTCTCGCGTGCATATCGAAGTCAAGCACCGCCCGCTGTGGGTCGTACGCGAGACAGCCGGCTTTCCCGTCGCGTGCGATCCGCTTCGTGGCGCTCGCCGCGCACGCGCGGTGCCGGGCCCCAAGCCATCGCAGGATGATGACGTCTTACACGTCCTGGCGCAGATGCGCCAATCCATCGACACTCTCTGCCATGAGGTGACCAGCGAAAGTGAGTCCGAGCCTGCCCTATTCTGATCCGTCCCGCCTGGCCGCCAGGATCCGTCGGCGGGCCGTCGAGATGGTCCACAGTGCCGCCGCCAGTCACATCGGCAGTTGCCTGTCAGCGGCCGACATTCTGGCTCATCTGTATGGCGGCTGCCTTCGTGTCGATCCGACCCGACCGGACTGGCCCGACCGCGACCGCTTCATCCTCAGCAAAGGCCACGCCGCTGCTGCCCTCTACGCGGTGCTGGCCGAACAAGGTTTCTTCCCGGTCGAGTTGCTTGACAGCTACGGCCAGGACGACACGGCGCTGGCGGGACATTGCGCGCACGCTGTTGCAGGGGTGGAGGTGTCCACAGGCTCGTTGGGTCATGGCCTGTCCATTGGTTGCGGGATGGCCCTGGCCGCCAAGCGCGACGGTAGGGGCTATCGCGTCTTCGTTCTCCTCGGCGACGGCGAGTGCGACGAAGGCCAAGTCTGGGAGGCAGCCCTGTTTGCCCATCAAAACGAACTCGACAACCTGGTGGCCATCGTGGACCACAACAAGCTACAGGGACTCGGGGCGCTGGATGAAGTCTTGAGCCTTCAGCCTTTTGCCGAGAAGTGGCGTGCGTTTGGCTTCAGCAGCGTCGAGATCGACGGGCACGACCATGGCCAGATCGCTCGCGCGCTGGCGAAGGTTCCGCGCGAGTCAGCTCGGCCCACCGCCGTGATCGCGCACACCGTCAAAGGCAAGGGCGTCAGTTTCATGGAGGGTTCACTGGCGTGGCACTACAAATCCCCTAACGACAGCCAACTGGTCCAGGCCATTGGCGAACTGGAGGTGGCCCTGTGAGAACCGCCTTCATCGAGACGCTTTGCGAGCTGGCCGCCCGGGACGAGCGGATCTTCCTGCTCACCGGCGACTTGGGATACTCCGTGCTCGAGCCGTTCGCCCGCCGCTTCCCGAACCGCTACTTCAACGCCGGCATCGCCGAGCAGAACATGACTGGTGTGGCGGCTGGTCTGGCGCTGTGCGGGAAAACGGTGTTCACTTACTCAATCGCCAATTTTCCGTTGATGCGATGTCTGGAGCAGGTACGCAACGACGTCTGCTATCACCGCGCCAACGTCAAAATCGTGGCTGTGGGCGGAGGCTGCACGTACGGCTCAGGTGGGTACACTCACCACGGTGTCGAAGACCTCGCTGTGGCGCGGTCGCTGCCGGGCATGACGGTGGTTGCCCCGGCTGACCCGGTGGAGACGCGCCTGGCGACCCGGGCGCTTGCCTGGATGTCTGGTCCGTGCTATCTGCGGCTGGGCAAAGCCGGTGAGCCGGTGGTGCATCGCAACGAGCCCGTGTTCGAAATCGGCCGAGCCGTTCAGCTCCGGGCCGGTCGCGATGTAACCCTCGTCAGCACCGGGGCCATGCTGAAAGAGACGCTCTCGGCGGCAGACCAGCTTGCCCGGCAAGGCATCGAGGCCAGCGTTTTGAGTATGCATACCCTCAAGCCGTTGGACGGACAGGCCCTGCGAGAGGCCGCCGAAGAGACCGGTGCGATCGTTACCGTGGAGGAGCACAGCGCCGTCGGCGGTCTGGGTTCGGCCGTGGCCGATTTCCTGGCCGAAGCCGATCTGTCCTATGTGCGCCTCCGCAAACACGCGCTGCCGGATGAGTTGCAGTACAAAGTGGGCAGCCAACAGTATTTCCGGCGTCTTTCCGGTTCGATCGTAGCGAGTGTGAAGTTCTTGGTGGCCGAGCCCGTGGGCGCGCCTGTCTGATTTCGTGCGTCGCACCCACGCGTGGGCGGGCCGATGGGTCTATGACTGCGAGACGCGTGGCTGGCGGCGTCGCCCACCAGCCAGGGCGACTATCATGCCCATCGCTGCGATTCCCACTGCCGACACGATCGCTCCAGCCACAACACCCTCCGTCCGGTAGCGAAACTCCACCACGTGACGGCCGGACAGTAGTTCCACGGCACGGAACAGGTAGTTGGCTCTGTGGATGGTGGCAGATCGTCCGTCAACCCGGCAGCGCCAGCCAGCCATGTAGGTGTCGCTCAGCAGCAGCATCGCGGGACGGCTGGCTTGTACCTCCAGCCGCACGCACTCGGGCTCATCCAGCAGCCACTTCACTAAGCCGATCGGTTGGGATTCGGCCGCGGTGTCTGCCTGGGCACCATGCTGTTTCCGCCACGCCTCGCCGGGCGGCTGCTCGAGCAGGACTTCCCGACGCCGGATCTGTTCGGACGCGGAAAGCAGGTGGTCCAGAGCATCAGCCGGCGCGACCACCTGGTACTGTTCCCACAGTGAGGCGCGCTCGACGACACGGCGGTTGCGGTAGACGACGGTCCCGTTGGGGAGCGTCGTTACTTCCTCATAGCCGTGTTGTTTTGCGTCTTCAATTGGATCGCGCACGGCTATCACACGGATGCTGCTGAGATCAAAAAGGCTCGTGTGCGGCTTAACTGGCAGGTCCCACAGCCTGTTGCTGGCGACCTCTCGCAACCCGCGGGCAAGAAACCACTCGTCCAGTTCGGCGTGTCGCCCGGGGATGAACGGTTCGTAGACCACGAGCGTTCGAAATGCCGGCAGCGATGCCGGTCGACGCAGCGGCGCGTACGGCGCGGCGATGTACAGCCGATCGCGTCCGGCCTCGGCTGTGAGCGTTCGGAGCTGATCGGCGGTAAGGATGGTTTCCGCGTCGAGCTCTGTAGCGGTGCGAACTTCGCTCAACTGCTTCCGGGGAAATGCGATGTAGGGGCACACGAAGCCTGAGGCGAACACCATGTCCACCACCGTCACGGCGAGTGCTGCGACGGCCAACTGATGGGCTGTGATGATCCTGCGTCCGAGTTTGAGTCGCCCGAGCAACGCTGCCGACACGACGCACGCCAAGCCGCACAGCCAGAGGACGATCTGCCGGACGTCTGCCTCGGATGACGCCCATCGGCCTACCTGAATCGCCGCCACGAGGGCCGCGACGGCCTGAACGCGCCATCGGCAAGCCGAGCGCGAATCAGCCGGCCAGATCCGCTCGGTGCCCAGGGCGGCCAAGGCCGCGCCACCGAACAACAGCCACACCAGCAGGCGGTCGGGCTCGCGGAACGAGCCGAACCAGGGCACAAGGTGAGCGAGCCAGTCATACAAGGGCAGTACCGTCGGCGTGTAGCCCAGACACAGATACCAGCCTGCGAACATCGCAAGCGCGAAGTAGACCGTTCGCCACGTCGGCCTGCAGATCAGGCAGATCCCGACGGCAAACGGTGCGACCACGCCGAGGTAGCCGTAGCTGAAGCGGTTGCTCAGGAACCTCGCTCGTTGCGAGTTGTCGAACACGTTGGGCACGACCCGACTCAATTGCGACTGGAAACTCTCTGCCGGCACGCCGCCCGTGCTACTGTGGACGCTGTCCGGATCGAGTGGACCCTGGCGGAAGCCCTCGCGTGTGATAAACAGGTATGTGGGCAGTAGCTGTATTGCGGCCAGCAGAACGGCCGTCACCGTGGCCGCGAGAAGCGTGGCCGGCAGGTGCACCGATCGGGTCTTGATCGCCTTGATCGCGACGTACCCACCCAGCAACATCAAGCTATAGAGAAAGTACTGGGGGAAACCGGCCAGCATTTGCAGCGCCAGGCAAACGGCCAGGGCGCACCCTCGACGGGTGACCGACAGGCCCGGCAGATCGGCCAGCAGGAACGCTACGGGCGTCCATGCCAGCGTATACAGCATCGGTGGCCACCACGACTCGCCCACCATCCCGAAGACCAGAGCGGTTGCCCCCAGTAGGGCCGCCGCGGTGCGGACGCTCAGGCACCGCAGCCACGCCACCCACGCAGCCGCAGCCAGCAGCAGATGAACGATCACCAGAAGCCCCAAGCCCAGACGCGGACCCAGCAATGCCGCCAGCCAGAAAGGCGGATAGCACAGCGAGTTGTTCATCGAGACAAACTGATCGACACCGCAACCCGCCTCGGGGTCCCAGAAGGGGATCTGCCCCGCGCGAAGGCGCGCCCCGATCCGCTGCACCGCAGCCACGTGGTAGTTCAGCAGGTCGCCGTAGCGCAGACCCTCCTTCTTGTCCGCATCACTGCTGGCCAAGAAGACCGAGGCTACGACAAGCCCGATGCCCGCCGAGGCCCATGCCACAGTCCCTCGATGCAACGACTGAAAGGGCGGCTGCGGTGATGAGTCCATGGCTCACCGATTCCGAAGCTTGCCTTGCCTGGAAAAGCTTCTCGACACCGGGCAGCGCCCCGCGTCGCAGGCAAGGTTTTACAGCCAGGCGGCAATACTTTTATCGGGCGTGGCACGGACGGACTTTTGCGAATTGCGGTAACTGGGGGCGCGGCCGTGCATGTGATACGTCGGCCGCTGCGCTGCGTGCGACCGGCGAACCTGCTATGCTGGTCGCTTGATGACGGCGGCATCTCCACATATCCAGAGAGGCGGCTTTGCGGACTTGGTGTCGATTGTCGTACCCACCTACCGCGAGGCAGAGAACCTGCCCGCTCTGGTTGGGCGTATTGCCGCAGCTATGGCCCCGCTGGCCCGCTCCTATGAGATTGTGGTGGTGGATGACGACAGCAGGGACGGCACGGATCGAGTCATCGCCGACTTGGTGGCGGCCAGTCGCCCCGTCCGGCTCATCACCCGCGTGGGCCAGCGCGGATTGAGCTCCGCTGTCCTGCACGGCTTCGGCGAGGCCAGGGGACAAGCCCTCGTATGCATGGATGCGGACTTGAGTCATCCGCCGGAGGCCATCCCGCGTCTGCTGGCGTGCCTGGCCGAGCCTGGGGTCGACTTTGCGCTGGCCAGCCGGTACGTGCCGGGCGGCAGCACCGACCAGCGGTGGGGTCTGCTTCGCTGGCTCAACAGCAAGGCGGCGGCGCTGCTGGCCAGACCCTTCGTCAAGGTAAGGGATCCCATGTCAGGGTTCTTCGCACTGCCGCAGGCGGTCCTGTCGAGAGCGGCGGACCTGTCCCCTGTGGGCTACAAAATCGGACTTGAGTTAATGGTCAAGTGTGGCTGCCGGCATATCCGTGAGGTACCTATCCACTTCGCCTTGCGCGAGTGCGGTCGCAGCAAACTGACGCTCATCGAACAGGTCAACTATCTCCGGCACATCAGGCGTCTGGCTGTCTACAAGCTTCGCGCCGCCCTCTGAACGCGCGTGTCGAACAGAGCACGTATTGCCGTCGTGGCACAACATTCGAAGATTATCGGAGCTTGGAGCCTCGGGACTGGCCCTGCCGCACTGCACGATTGCGGCAGGAAAGGTGACGAGTCCTGTCGCTCCAATGTCCGCTTCTGGCCTCGATATACCTGAACCGGCCCGACCGACTGACCGATAACCACGTCGAGAGTCTGTTTAGAACCCCTTGTGAGGCGACCGGTGCCGCGCAGCCCCTGCGCCTGGCGCGTCCCGCTGGCAAGAGGGAGCAATACATGAGCAAGCTGCCGGGCTACTTGCAGCGAATCGGCCCGAACTGGGTCGCACGCTGCGCCAACCTGGCTGTATTGTTCCTGCTTTCGCCTTTTGTCGTCCACCGACTCGGCACCGAGGCGTACGGTGTCTGGTCGCTGCTGGTTTCACTGACCGGCTACCTGGGCCTGGTCGAGTTGGGTACACGTGGCGGCCTGGGCCGTTTCATTCCCTTCTACATGGGCCGTAACGACCCGGCGGGCGTCAACGGCGTCATCAACACTACCATCGGGTTCTTTATCGCCTGCGGTGCCGTGCTGATGCTGGTGGCCGGCGGACTGGCAGCCTCGGTCGAAATCCTGTTCGCCCGAATCCCGGCCGACTACGTCGCCAGCGCGCGACTGGTCATTCTCCTGATCGCGTTGAACCTTTGGGCCTCTTTCCTCGGCACGCCGTTCGCACTGATTCTCACGGCGCTCGAGCGCTTCGGTCTTGCCCGGGGAATCGATATGGGGGTGTTGGCAGCCCGCGCCGCGGGTGTGGTGATCGTGCTCGTCGCCGAAGGCGGGCTGATTGGTCTGGCGGCGGTCGAACTTGCCGCAAACCTCCTGTGGATTCTGGCGAACTACGTAGCCGCTCGGCGGATCTACCGTCCGCTGCGCCTGGGTGTAAAGCTGGCCGGCCGCCGCTGGTTTCGCGAGGTGTTCGGCTTCAGCATCTGGGCGTTCGTGGGCAACGTGTCGGTGAACGTCATTTATTCCACCGATCTGCTTTTGGTGGGCCTGCTGATCGGTGTCAGAGAGGTGGCCATCTACTCCATCCCGCTCATGCTCATCCAGCACGCCCAGCACTTCTTCAACGAGGTTAACGCCGTGCTGGGCCCGCCGATCATCAAGGCAGCCGGCGCCGGCCGACATGCCGATTTGCGGTGGCTCTTTCTGCGCGGCGCACGGGCGTCGCTTCTGCTGGGTTTGCCCTTCCTGATCGGGTTCATGGTCTTCGGCGGCGAGTTCATAGTCCTCTGGATGGGGCCGGAGTTTGCCGACGGAGTATGGGTCCTGAGGATCTTGGCCCTTGCGCAAGTGGCGGCCGTCGCCACCAGCATCACTACACCGGTCATCAGCGGGCTCGGACGCGTGCGATGCGCCGCGCTGATCGTGACCTCCCAGGCCATGTGCAACCTCGCGCTCAGCGTGTTCTTCGTCACCCAGCTCGCCCTCGGGATCGAGGGGATTGCCTTGGGCACGCTGATCCCCATGGTGGTTTTCTACAGCGTTCTGGCCGTCGCGGTCATGCGTTGGTTGAGGGTTTCGCTTTCCAGTTTCATCAGTCAGGCCATTGTGCCCGGTGGTGTGGCTGCCGGGCTGTTTGCAGGGCTAACCGTGGTGGGATTTCGTCTGCCGGGCCACGGGCAATGGTTATGGTTCGTCGCCAAGGTGGCATGTCTGGGTGCGGCGTACGCCGTCATGGCCTGGATGCTTCTGTTCTATCGTGTCGGCGGAGCTAAGCAGCGGGGCGCCGGCCGCGCGGCTGCGACGGTCGTCGCAGCCGTAGGCGGCTCGCCGACAGGCGAGGGATAACCAGCAAATGCGTGTCGTGATCCTGTTCCGCGGTTTTGCCTTCGGCGGTATCGAGCGATATGTCCTCGCGATCGCTGAGGGATTGTCGCGTCGCGGCGTGCCGTGGCAGATCTGGCATCCGGACCCTACGTTCGTCAACAAGATGCTCGCTCGACTCACTCGGCGTGCGGAAGAATGCTCCGTGGTGGCGCTGGACGTGGCAAGCCCACCCGACCCCCCGTGGCGGCAGTTCTGCACGGCCCGCAGGCAGTTTCGCTCGCTCAAGGAACGCTTCTCACTACTGATGAACGAGAGTACACCCGGCCTCTTCGCTGCTGCGGCCTTGGCAGGGCGCATGTCCGGCGCACACCGCATCGTCAACGTGACACACTGGATTGGCGACGACTGCGCGAAGCAATGGTCCCGAGGGACGATCGGGGTGTGGAAGGTACGACCGTTGGCGCGAATGCAGACAGCGGCAAACGCCTCATCGGCCTGCGTGACACCTTCCACGTTCGCCGCCAGGACACTTGTCGACCGGTTCCGCGTCCCATCGCGCAAGGTGCATGTGATCCCGCACGGCGTCGCTCAGCCTCCCCAAGCGGTCGGTGGCGACGGACGCGTGCCGGAGCTGCTTTTCGTCGGGCGGCTTTCCCAGGAGAAGGGCTTGGACGGGCTCCTGCGGGCCTTGGCGCTCCTGTCTGAAAGGCTGTCCTTTCATCTGACGGTTGCCGGCAACGGCCCGCTACGTCACCAGCTTGGAGAGTTGGCATGCCAACTCGGCTTGAGCGGGCGTGTGACATGGCTGGGCTTTTGCGAGCAAACAGCCGGCCTGCTCCGCGGGACCGACGTGTGCGTGGTGCCCTCTCGTTCGGAGTCGTTTGGGTTGGCTGTTGTCGAGGCAATGGCTGCGGGTGTGGCGTGTGTGGGCAGTTACACGGGCGGCATCAGGGAGATGATCACCCACGGCGTCGATGGCCTCCTGGTCGCACCCGACGACCCACCCGCCCTGGCCGAACGGATCAAGGCGCTGCTGACAGATAGGCAAATGCGGACGGCGCTGGGTCGCGCAGGACGTCAAACCGCAGGCGCCAAGTACTGCCAGCGCCGAATGATTCGTCAGACGCTGGACCTGCTGTTGTAGCGTGTGAGGTGGCTGTGCGTCTGCTTTGGGCACAGGATGCGTTTTGGCCGGACCTGCGGGGCGGCGCCGAGCGTCGCGCCTATCACCTCGTCCGGGCACTGCGAACACGCGGCCATCAGGTCGACGTGCTTACCCGCCACACGGTCCCCGTCGGCCCGGAGCACGATCGGCTCGGCGGGGTGACGGTATACCGAGTGGGCACCGCCTCCATCGACGCTCGGCTTTGGCGCATCCGACCGAGCCTGTGGATGAGACAGTGGCGCGATATCTACAGTCATTTCCTCAACGGGCGCCCGTACGATGGCGCGATCGTCTTCCAGCCCGAAGCGGCTCACTACTTGCGTCGGTGTCGTCAGCATCTGCCCATCTTGATCGCCACCGGCGGCACGTGGGCCGGCTCCAAACCCCATGAATTTGCGGCCGAGGTCTCCTCGCTGTCTCTTCGCTTCGCCAAAGAGCTGGCTTTCTGGCAGTACTACTACTACGAGCGTCTGGGAAATCGCGCAGCCGACTATGTCGTGGCCGAGTCGCACAACGTCCGCGAGCAGTTGATGCGCCTATACCACCTGCCGTCCCAGCGCGTGCCGGTGATCGGTAACGGCGTGGATCACGAGCTCTTCAAACCGCGTCCCGCGAAGCGCGCCTCGCTCCGCCGACGGTTGGATTGGCCCGACTCTGCGTTCGTCGTCATCGGTGTCGGGCGCCTGGCCCGCGTGAAGAACTTCCCGTACCTGCTGCGGGCCACGGCAATCGCCGCCGCGGACGGCTTGGAGCTTTGTACCGTGATCGTTGGCGACGGTAGCCGGCAGCCAATGTTGGAGAAGCTGGCACGACAACTGCGAATCGCCGAGCGCGTGAAGTTCCTTGGCCATCGACACGACGTGCCCGAACTGCTGGCCGCGGCCGATGCCTTCGTGTTGCCTTCGGTGTTCGAGGCCTACGGCTCGGCGTGGGTCGAGGCGATGGCATCGGGACTGCCATGCATGGGATTGCGGTACGAGTTCGGACGCGTCCTTTCGGCCGCCGGCGAGCACATTGAGCACGGCAAAACCGGCTTCTTGCTGGATCCCCACGATCCGAGCGACTGCGCCGCCCGGATTCAAGAGTTGGCCGACCAACCGAGCTTGCGTACTCGAATGGGCGAAACCGCTCGCCAGGTCGCGACAGCAAGTTACCGTTGGGATGTGGCCGCCGAGCGTTACGAACAGTTGCTGCTGACTGCGAGGGTAAGTCGTGTTTGACGTGAGTGTGGTCATCCCCGCGTACAACGGCGCATCGACGTTGCACAACGCCGTTCGCTCAGCCCTCGACCAGACGCTACCTCCAGGCCAGGTCATCGTGGTGGACGATGGCTCCACGGACCACACACCCGACGTGGCACGCAGCTTCGGTTCGTCCGTTCTGTGCCTGCGACAGGCGCGCGCCGGCGCGTCTGCCGCACGGAACGCGGGCATTCGAGCCGCTCGCCACACGTGGGTGGCGCTGCTGGACGCCGACGATCGATGGCACCCCGGCAAGCTCGAAGCCCAAGCCGCGGCCGTACGAACCCGACCCGATGCTCAGTGGGTCTTCTGTGATGCATACATTGTCGATGAGGCAGGCAACTTCATCTGCGAGTGGTCCTTCCCGCGTGAGATTGAAACGGCACAGCAACTCCTCGAAAACGCCTTTCTCTACAATCCCGTTGCCGGCTCCGCTTCGGGTGTCGTGATCAGGCGTGACTGCCTGCTGGAGACTGGCCTGTTCGACACTGAACTTGCAGCCGTCGAAGACCTGGACATGTGGATGCGAGTGGCGAGTCGGTATCCCTTCGCCCACGCACCCGGCGCCTTCGTCGAT
>Ga0180437_10007755_pt1 | contig 13866 bp, 8 predicted proteins | sample SS_ome_4_FD_132410 | JGI IMG/M metagenome (GOLD analysis project Ga0180437, IMG submission 132410) | Hypersaline lake sediment archaeal communities from the Salton Sea, California, USA - SS_3_D_1 metaG | ecosystem: Environmental > Aquatic > Non-marine Saline and Alkaline > Hypersaline > Sediment...
CAAAAAGTCGATTTAAAAATCAAAGCTTAAAAGGAGTGGGTAATTTCATCCCTACAATAGATGAAATATCTGAAATTTTAAAATAGCAAAATTTGAGAACACAACTTTTAAGATAAGGCACTAAATTAATTGAATGTTACAATTAGACCTTTAATGAGTATAACTTAATTCAATCAACCTAGTAAAAACATTTTAAAGGAAAACGCGATCATGAAAATAAAGGTATTCCAAATCTTATTTTCTCTATTATTGATATTTCAATTTTCCTTTTTACCGGCACAAACCAAAAAAGACCCGCTTAAGAACCAAGGAAAAAAAGAGCTGATTGAAAAAATCAGTGACTTGGTAAGCGAGAATTATGTTTTTCCTGTGTTGGGAGAAAAATACGGCCAGGAGATTCCAACACTGTCTAAGTCGGGTGAATTTGATAAAATAAATGATCCAAAAGCATTCGGTGAACACGTTACCGCGGCCCTGCAAAAATTAATGAATGACAAACACCTGCTTTTTCGATTGGTTGAGGCAAGTGACCTCGGTGAGCGCAAAGAGGGTTCGCTGCATCATCCGGTTCGGTATTATCGCTTGGGAAAGCGGGAACATTTGGGTATCTTCCGACTGGATTGGATTGAAAATGAAATTGGCTATCTGGATTACCGTCGATTTTATTACCACCAGGAAGCCAAAGCAATGCTGCTGAATACCATTCAATTCCTGTCCCCTGCCAACGCCATCATTATTGACCTTCGTGAAAATCATGGAGGTTCAGGGCATTTGATTCCATTATTGTGCAGTTATTTTTTACCGCATCCCACCCAATTAACCGGGACCTACTATCGCCAGGAAGATATTACCGAGGAATGGTGGACTTTTGAGAAGATTGAAGGCAAGCGGCTCCTGGATGTTCCGCTATTTGTTTTAATCAGCCAAAATACATTCTCTGCCGCCGAGTATTTGGCGTATGATCTGAAAGTCAGAAAAAGAGCCACACTGGTCGGTGAAACAACAAAGGGGGGTGCTCATTCAGTAGATTTGTTTCCGGTAGGCGACCAGTTTGAAATTTATATCCCCACCGCCCGCGCTATTAATCCAGTCACCGGAAGTAACTGGGAGGGAACAGGCGTTCTTCCGGATGTTACGGTCCCGAGCGAATCGGCGCTGGACACCGCGATTGTACTGGCGAAAAAGGCTGCTCAGGAGTATGGACAATTGAAAGACGCAAAATTGAAAAAAATTGTTAATGCGATGCAACGGCAGCTCGATCAAGCTGAATCATTATTCAAAGCGGGTAATAATGAAACAGCCACGACGCTTTTAGACTCCGCTTTTCAAATCGGTGCAAAAGCTGATTTAATGAATGAATTTTTTATCAGGGTATTGGCCTATCATTATTCATCATTTCAGGCGCATAAAATGGTAATCGGGGTATTAAAAAAGCAGGTTGAATTATTCCCTGAATCGCCAGGGGCTTATGAATCATTGGCTTGGGCTTATTATAAACAGGGTGAATCAGCGCTTGCTCGAAAAAATTTTGAGAAGGTATTAGCATTGGATAAAAATAATTCAATTGCTGAAGAGATGTTGAAAAAGTTAAAGTAATGCATTCCTTTTGTCGATAAATTTCAAGTCTGAGATTTTACGATTGCTCTCCACGGGAAATATTTCTTTTACACCAACAATAAGTGGGGCAATCGAGATATTCACTGGGTGGATGCGAAAATTATTCATAAGTTAAAACCGGATTCAAGAAAATGAGGCAGCTATTCATTGCTTTGGTTTTGCTTCCTTTAAATTTATTATACTCGCAATCCAATTCAAACGAACCTTTTCCTTCCTCAACCATTGGCCCGAATCTCTATAAAATCGAGGTCGATGGCAATTCCATCATCGCTTCCATTGGTCCTGACGGGGTTCTGCTCACTGACGTCGGCGGGGAAAGCAAAGGACGCCGTGTTATGGCCACAGTTCGCAAATTAGGTGGTACGAAAATCGATTATATTATCGATACCCACTGGCACGTCGATCACACCGGTGGAAATATCTGCTTTGGGAAAACCGCGCTGATTATCGCTCATGAAAATGTCAGAAAGCGGTTGTCGGAGGATAAATGTTTGAAATTCTGGAATGAGGAACACCTGGCTTTCCCCGAATATGCCTTGCCGGATATCGTTTTTTCCGATCGGATGACGCTCTATGTAAACGGTGAGGAAATTGAGATCATTCATCTTCCGAGTGGACATACCGACGGCGACGTTATTGTTTACTTCACGCAAGCCAATGTCTTGCATGTCGGCGATTGCCTCTTTTCAAATGGATTCCCGGCAATTGATTTTGAGATGGGCGGGAGTGTCGAAGGATTTGCAGAAAATTTAAATACAATCGCCTCTACGATGCCGCCGGATGTGAGGATCATCGCGGGTCACGGTCCTGATTACACCGTGGCGCAGCTTAAGTCTTACGAAAAGATGATCCGCTCATCGCTGAAAGCTGTCCGGGAGGCGATGCAAAAGGATATGTCGCTTGAAGCCATGCAGCCGGCCAATCTTTTGGAAGGGTGGGAAGCGTACAGCCACGGATTTTTTTCTTGCGATCAATGGATCAATATGATTTACCAGAGCTTACTTCATCATTCTCATCGTGTTTCAACGGAAACAGCGCCGGGGCCTCAACTCAAAGCGCCTTATCTTGGACAAACACCACCCGGAATAACACCAAAAGTCTTCGCGCCCGGCCTCATTTCAACGGATTTGGATGAATTCGGTTGTACCTTCTCTCCCGACGGCAGCGAGTTTTATTTTACCCGCACCTTCACCGAGCCAAGAAGGCATACGATTATGGTTTGTCGGTGTGAAAATGAGGTCTGGAGCAAGCCGGAAATTGCTTCGTTTTCCGGTGTGCATTCTGAAGCAGAACCCAACTTTTCAACAGATGGAAAAAAGTTGTTTTTCGGCCGACTCCGACAAACAGAGGACGGCGATATGGTTTCTGATATAATGCTCACAGAATGCACAGGAGCGTCCTGGAGTGCACCCTGTCGTGTTGTAACCGGTATGTTTGCCACTGTTGCTAAAAGCGGTACACTTTATTTCACGGATGTTTCCAACAAACAAGATAAAGGTGATATTGTCAGCTCCCGTTTGATCGACGGCGTGTACGCTGCCCCTGAAAAACTGACCGGTGGTGTAAATAGCCCTTACCTGGACGCCCACCCTTTTATTGCCCCTGATGAAAGCTATCTTATTTTTGATTCCGACCGGCCAGGCGGAGCTGGCAGCAGTGATCTTTACGTCGTCTTCAGAATGAAAAATGGCACGTGGGGGAAGGCCATTAACCTGGGCAGCAAAATCAACACTCCCGGCTACAACGCTATTCCCTCGGTTTCACCGGATGGGAAATATCTCTTCTACCACACTGACGGGGACATCTGGTGGGTGGATGCGGGTGTAATTGAAACATTAAAATAACAGGATTTTCAAGGTTGAATCTTAAAATCACATTGTTGGTTAGTATTACAACGTTAAGTTAAATCGACGAATAATCCTACTAAATGCAGAGGCGCAGAGGCCGCAGAGGTTCGCAGAGAGATTTTTTAAGAATATAGACAGGGAAATTTATGTCTTACTAAATATCATGAAAACTGATCGTTTCATTGTGTATAAGGATTTTTCTCTGCGACCTCTGCGCCTCTGCGTTAGAATGAATTTATCAATATCAACTTAACGTTGTAGTATTAGTGTTTAAACGAAAAGTACTTAAAATGTCATTCTGCGGCGGTTTTTGCCGAAGAATCTCTTAACGTCAACATTTTTATAAACAGAATATTACCGCTCAGAGATTCTTCGTCGCGGAGTATATCCTGAGCTTGCCGAAGGGCTCCTCAGAATGACAAAAAATTGACTTTTCGTTCAGTTACTAGTTATTTTCTGGTTGTGTTTTCTCATTATCCATTAAACACTCGACTGAATCCACCGATTAACTTTCGATCTTAACCGCTTTGACATTCACCAGAAAATATGGTTGTTCGCCAAATCATAAATGGAATTTACTCCTTTGTTGCGTATATAGTGTCTAATTAAAAAAAAGTTTACAACGAGATTCGAAATTTAAGCATACAAAGTAAACATCTGAGAAGTTGATTGAAGCGAGGAATTAAGAAATGAAGAATGTATGTTTTATCGGTTTTTTTATTATTGTGTCAGTCACAAACTCATTTTTACCACCGAAAGATTTTCCGGTTTTGCGAGGTCCCTATCTCGACCAAAAGCCACCAGGGACGACGCCTGAGAAATTTGCACCCGGGATTGTGACAACAGACATTGGTGAAACCTGTCCGGCGTTCTCTCCGGATGGCAAGCGCTTTGTTTTTATGCGCTATGATGCGCGGGAATGGGATTCAGGATCGAAAAAATATCTCACTTTGATGACAGAATTTAAGAATGGCAGATGGACTCAACCCACTCCAATGCCGCTCAATCTCAATACAGAATATCTTGATTGGGATCATAATTTTGGTACAGACAGTAAGACCTTTTATTTTACTTCGAAACGTCCTCTGAGCGGTAATGGCCCGGCTGTACCAGGCGATATCTGGAAAATTCTTTTAGCAGACACCGGCTGGTCCGAACCTCAAAGATTACGTTTTCCGATTAATACTGAGAAATTTCACGATGCCAATCCCTGCTTTACCAAAAACGGAACATTGTATTTCACCAGCCAGCGAGAGGGAGGGTTTGGAAGGTCCGATCTTTATCGCTCAGAACTGGTTAACGGGAAGTATGTTAAAGCAGAAAATATCGGCCCAGCGATTAATACAGAATACTCGGAGTTTGATCTCCAGATTGCTCCCGATGAAAGTTACATCGTATTCGTCTCAAATCGACCAGGGGGACATGAAGTGATGGGTTACCGGCATGATTTATATGTTTCCTTTCGAAAAAATGACGGCTCCTGGACTAAACCACAAAATCTGGGCGAAGAGGTAAATACCATCGGCGGCGTTGCGCTTACCCTGACATCAGATGGTAAGTATTTGTTATTTACCGGTCTGGGAAAGGAACCGAATAGTGATATTTATTGGGTGAGTACAGAAATCATTGAAAATCTTAAACCAAAAGAATTGAAGTAAGGAGGAAAACCAGTGAAATTAAAAGTAAATTTTGTCGGAGTTGTGCTGCTTATTATTTTTGTATCGAGTATTTTTGCTCAGCAGACTGATTTCCCGGTTCTCAAGGGACCTTATTTCGGTCAGAAACCGCCGGGTCAAACGCCTCAAAGATTCAAACCCGAGGTTTTTAAAAGAGGTAAGTACGCCGAACCTGTTTTCCTTTTTTCAGCGGATGGCAGGGAATGTATATTTACGGCTTCTGGCGGCATCTATTTCACCGAGTTGAAAAATGGAATTTGGACAACGCCCTCGAATACGAATACATACGGTGGATTCACCGATTTCGAGCCGAATCTATCACCAGATGGCAAAAGGCTCTTTTTTAATTCCCTGAACAGGCCTTTACCAGCCGGCATCGAAAAGCCGCGGGTACCGATATTCGTGTCGGAGAGAACAATAAATGGCTGGACTAAACCAGAGTATCTGGGATTTGGGGGCATGTACGCTACGTTGTCGGACAAGGGAAACATCTATTTCACAATCAGAAAAGACGGTGTCGATTGTCTGGCCATGAAGAGATTCGTTAACGGAAAAAATCAAGACACTGAGATTATACCCGCACCTGTTTATTCTAAAAATTATCATGATCAGCATCCCTGTATTGCTCCCGACGGAAGTTTTTTAATCTTTGATTCGGAAAACAGGCCGAAGAAAAATCAATGCGGACTGTTTATCAGCTTTAAGCAGCCGGACGGTTCCTGGACCGAACCGGTTAATTTGGGCGATTTTATTAAACAGGACAATGCTGCACTGGCATGAGTTACCTCCGACGGGAAATATTTATTCTACAACGACCGAAATGGAGACAACTGGTGGGTGAGTACAGAGATTTTGGAAGTATTGAAAACGGACGTTCTAAACAAGTGAGAGTATCATGATGAATATGTTCAATATAAGGATTGCCTGTTTAATTGTTTTAATGAATTTTAGGACATCCTTTATTGTTCGGGCACAGGAACAATTGCCCTCTGTTGTTACCTATACTGTCGGACATTATAAAACTGTTTATTCGAACGTATTGGACGAGGACCGCACCATTCTTGTAAACTTGCCCGATGACTATGAAACCTCGAGGAAGCAATATCCTGTTCTCTACATCCTGGATGGTGAAGCAACCCATCGATTCATTCATTCCATCGCAGCAATTACGTTTTACAGTGGCGTGCGGCGATTACCGAGAATGATCGTCGTCGGTATTTTGAATACCGATCGTACTCGTGATATGACCCCTCGAAAGGTTGTTCAACGACAGAATTCGGGCGGGGGCGATGCTTTTTTGAAATTCATCATTTCAGAGCTTAAGCCGTATATTGAATGTAAGTATCGGTCCGCCCCGTATCGGATTCTTTTCGGTGGCTCGTTAGCCGGTATGCTCACGCTCTACTCTTTGTTCAGCCAACCGGAATTCTTCGACGGGTATATTGCCAGCAGACCAGCATTGAACAGTCTCACTGATTATACGTGGGATTCAGATGTTATCTTTCAGAAAGCAAGGAATTTTTTTGTAAATAGTAAATCTTTGAAAAAATCTCTTTTCATCGATTATGGCGAGCAGGAAGATGCCCTTCACGATCCCGAACCGATCCAAAAACTATCCGCTATTTTCAAGTTAAATCCACTCCAAGACTTTCGTTGGAAGATACAGTCGATGGGTGAGAGCGGGTATCGCTCCGCAGAAAGTCTAAAAAACGGACTGCTCGCCGTGTTCGACGGCTGGCATTATTCAGCGGATTTGCTCTTTGCTCACGGATTTGCAGGCCTTGAAAATCATGCGAAGCGACTGTCGGAGCGGTTCGGCTATCCGATTACGGTAGCCGATTTATTGACAGAGAAGGATCTGCTCATGTTTGGCTACCGGTTTCTGGAAAACGAAAACCTAACGGAAGCAATTGCGCTGTTTAAATATGCGGTCGCAATATATTTCAATTCCTGGAACGCATTTGACAGCCTGGCCGAAGCCTATTTGAAAGCCGGTCAAAAAGATTTGGCCATTAAGAACTATGAAAAATCATTGGAGCTTAATCCTGAAAATACGAATGCTGTAGAAAAACTAAGACAACTGCAATGAAATATAAATCAACTGAATCAAAAAAGCCAGAGGAAATACGCTATGAAAAACACTATTATCTTCTCAGTACTCTTTATTTTGTGTACCTCGGTGCTCGTCTCGGCAGAACCAATTGTTGAAGCTGCTAAAAACGGTGATTTTAAAACAGTGAAGACAATTCTGGAAAAAAATCCCTCGAAACTGAATGTGACCGATCAGGACAAGTATACGGCCCTGCACTGGGCTTGCATCCGTGCTCACTGGAATATTGCAAAATATTTGATTGAAAAGGGCGCGGACCTGAATGTTATTGGCGGCGACGGCGGAACGCCGATTAACTGGGCGGTTCACCATGATGATGTAGATATTGTCAAACGGCTGATTGAAAAAGGGGCCAGGCTCAATATCCGGAATCAATGGGGCATGACTGAATTGCACACAGCCATCTGGCGGGGGAATATTCACGTGGTTGAGTTTCTGCTCGATCAAGGCTCAGATCCAAATATTAAAACCAATGAAGGCTGGACCGCAATGCATTATGCCTACCGCAGTGGACACGACAATGTTATCGAGTTACTGAAAAAACGAGGCGTATCCATGAACGAGAAAGATAACATGGGACGAACACCACAGTACCTTTATTTCAAAAAACCGAAATCAATCGAGCTGTCTAATGCAGAACTGGATGAGTATATCGGCGAATATTATATCGGGGATTACTTGTTACTCGAGATTTGGCGAGAAGGTAATCAATTAAAAATTATGGAATTCGGCCCTGATGAAATCTACCCAGTTGCCAGGGACTTTTTCTATTTCAAGCAAGCGCCGTGGACGTTAATTTTTACCCGTGATGAGGACGATAAGATTCTTCAGGCGCAACTGTCTTTTATCAGGCGGTCGTATACCATTAAGCGAAAATGAAAAGAAGTATCTTTTTTATACTGCAAACCGGGATATTTTCTGGGTAAGTACTGAATTTATCGATGGAATGAAAGGGAAGGAGAATAAGAATAAGGGTAATCAATCACAGGTATTAAAAAGTTATCAATCAAAATGATGATAAAAGTTTTTAATAATCACGTGAAGACCTGTCAGCGGGCTATTGGCGTTAACTTAAGCTATTTTTTACACGGAGAAGCGGAGTAAGCGGAGTTTCACGGAGAAAAAATTACTAATGATTTAAATGGCTTTCTCCGTGAAACTCCTCTTACTCCGTGCCTCTTTGTTAAAAAAAAGCTTAAAATAAAGTACTGGATCGGCTGACGGGTCTTTGCGTAATATAAATTTATCCACGTGATTGGTTACGAATAAGGTGCATTAAAAGCCATAATTTGTTGTTTATTGAGTGCTCTTTGGCAACCATAACCGATTAAAATGGTGTTGCTTTTTTGGGGTTAATAATAAAATTTCTATATTTAGAAATTCGTAATTCGGATATATAATAAGATAAAAGTGGTTTTGAGATTCTCTGATTTTTTAAACTCACTTAATTCCTCTCTTCAAAAAGAGTGGACCTGAAGGTTGAATCTCAAAACCACTTTTTAGTAATATAATAGCCCCCGCCAATTACCATGATGATACTTGTTTGGATTAATGAATACAATTTTTATTTAATGAGCAGCATTTTTTTCATGCTTTGCCAGGTCGAATTACCCGCACTCAATTTATAAAAATATATCCCTGAGGGAACAAGATTTCCGAGATTATCGTGGGCATCCCAGGAAACAGAATGAACACCCGCATTCAGGGTATTGTCCAACAAAGTTCGCACCTCCTGACCATTCATATTAAAAATCGTAAGTTTTACCCTGGCGGATTCCGGTAGATCAAATTTGATTGTCGTTGCAGGATTGAATGGATTCGGGTAATTCTGGTGTAAAGCATATTCGTGGGGTTGTTGGTGCCAATCGCTTACATCCGTCTCATCGCCATCTTTGGCCTGAAATCCGGTTGGGTCATCCGGGGATAAATTATTAACCGAATAACCGGAATCCGGCTGCGACGCCCACCACACCGCCGGCCATTGCGTGTGTGCTGATACAAAAAATGTGGACCAGACAATACCATCATCTTTGGTTGAATCAAAAAGCGTGGGAACAACCAGCGAATATTGTTCGGATTGCATTGCCAGCAGACTTCCTACAAAGGTCCAGATTTCGGTGGTTTGGCTGTTTGTTGGGAAATCAGTCCCCTTCTTTACACTAATAACAAATTGAGTACCGGCTTTAATTTTCGAAACCAGACGTAGCATTTCATTCATGCTTGCCACGTAAAGAACAGAATCGGCCTTAATATTGGGTATTGCTTCCGTTTGATACAGATTTCCAGCCGGATTCGCAGCGCCATTAACGGGTAAATGGTCTACCCGCCGCCAAACACCGTAAGTCGTGATTGCCGTGTCACTCCCGGCGCTGTCCAGTTTCGAACGCTGCCAGATACAGAGGACTTGCTTGCCGTGGTCGTTGGGGACATCGGTGATGGAGGTGATGCGGGGTTTTCGGAGATTGGGGGGACTTGTCTTTACTTCTATTTTCACATATTTAGGTAAGCTGGTTGCTCCCTTATCATCGACTACAATACAGCGCGCAGTATAAGTACCACTCTCTGTATAGGTGAAAGTGGTTTGTTTGGTACTCGTTGTTTTGTCATCAACGCCATCTCCGTCAAAGTCCCAATTATACGCTGCTACATAGCCGTCATTATCATGTGCTTCGCAATTAAAAGAAACTTTTAGGGGAACTGTTCCGGAATCAGGTGTGGCGGTGAAGGAATCAATGATAGGTAATTCGTTCGAGCCAATACCTTCAATATTAACTTCATCAATGAACCATCCTGAGTTTCCTCCTCCATGATCTGAATGGAAAAGGAATCCTATTTTAACTTTTGAATATGCGTAAGTGGATAGATCAACAATATATGGAGTCCATCCACTACTCCATAAAGAAAATTTTGGTGAAATATCTTCCCACTCCCCATCATTTTCACAAATTTGTACTACCCCCCAATCTGCACTGCTAGCTGTACTAAACTGATGACAAAATCGAAGTTTCGGAGATTGTCCTTGTTCAGGAATAAGGGTAATTTCCGGACTAATTAGACGAGAATTTGAATACGGAGGATAATCACCATCTATTACAGTACCCGCACAATATTGTCCTTCAGATGCATTAAAGGATGGTTTTCCGACTTCCCAAACTCCTTTGCTAGCATACCAATTCCCAATTCCTGTCTCAAAGTTTTCATGAGGTGGAGTAAATTTAAATATTCCTTTTATTATAGATACGTTATCAAGAAACCATCCCCAATCTTCTCCCCCATGATCTGAATAAAAGTAGAATCCGAGTTGAATAGTTGAATCTGCGAAAGACGAGAGATCAACGATATATTGAGTCCAGGCATAACTCCACCGACAAAATGTATCTGGAGATTCTATTAAATCTCGCCATTCTCCTCCATTTACAGAAATTTGAACTGTCCCCCAATCAGCACTACTTGTCCTAAAAAAATGCCAAAATCTTAGCTGTAATGCTTCTTCTCCAATTATAGCCGGCAAATTGATTTTGGGACTTATTAATCTGCTACGTGAATATGGAGGATACCTTCCATCTAAGACTGTCGATGCGCAATCTGTGCTTTTATATCCACTATCGAGTCCATAAGTTGGTTGGCCAAACTGCCAAACACCTTTATCAGGATACCAGTCTCCATATCCATTTTCAAAATCTTCAAAAAAGGCTTCATCAAATTCAAATGTTCCTTTGATAATGAAGACATTATCAATAAACCATCCCCAATCTTCTCCCCCATGATCTGAATAAAAATAGAATCCGAGTTGGATAGTTGAATCTGCGAAAGCCGAGAGATCAACGATATACTGCGTCCAGGCATAACTCCAACGACCAAATGGAGTTGGAGATTTTATTAAATCTCGCCATTCGCCTTCATTTACAGAAATTTGAACAGTCCCCCAGTCAGCGCTACTTGTCCTAAAAAAATGCCAAAATCTTAGCTGTAATGCTTCTTCTCCAGTTATAGCCGGTAAATTGATTTTGGGACTTATTAATCTACTGCGTGAATATGGAGGATACCTTCCATCCAATACAGTCGCAGCGCAATTAGCGCTATTATAACCACTATCGAGACCATAAGTTGGTTGGCCAATCTGCCAAACGCCTTTATCAGGATACCAGTCTCCATATCCTGTTTCAAAATATTCTGACCATACAAGTTCTTGTGAAGCCAAATTAGTAAATATATTTATGTGAATTAAGCTAGTTAAAATCAAGATTAAATATACGCTGTGTAGGCCATGTTTTTTAGTCTTAGATCTTATTTGATAAATCATTATATACTCCTTTGTTAATTTTATGATAATCGTGAGGTTTCTAAAATGACTCAAGTTTAAGAAATAAATTTACCACTACGTGTTAGAGGTTTTAGACGCGGACATAATAAATAAGTATAGGACTATGCTAAATATTTTACTGAATTTTTTAATTGCTAAAAGTAACCATTGTTAAAATTGTATAACCACATAAAACCAATCATATTTAGCTATTATTTTTATAATATTGCTCAAATTATGAATTTCCCCAAAATCAAGGCGGCTTAAAGTATTCCATCTTCATTTCAAAATACCTCCTCTAAAAAAGGTTTTTCAGGAATTGATTAATATAATTGAAAGATAACGGCAGGCAGAGAGTTGTGATGAAGATACCGGAGTGGTAGATTGAATAAGCAGTGTAATCGGAGTATGAAAAATCGCTTTAATTTACCGGGTAAATTCTTTTAAACTTTTCGTGTGATAAAAAAAACAGTCCAGGAATGAAGCTCATTTCCTTCTCACAACATTCAAATGATAAATCCCCACCTGTTCAAATTTACCCCCTTGAGTCTTGCCTTGTAGCACTACCAGGTACTGCCCATCCGTAAAAAGGCTTTGTGGTAGTAATAATTGAATAAAATCTCCTTTTTCGGTGATTTGAAGTCTCAGGTTACTCTGGCGCCAAATTTCCTCACCGTCAACCGGTTGCAGGGCTGCGCGGTAAATATCGTATCGTTCCTCACTCCACACTTCCAGCTCAAATCTTAGTAAATAGACTTGTTCAGGAATAATGAGTGGTTTTTTTTCTGTTGCCTGTCTTAGTGTCCCCGGTGTGAGAGCAAAAGCGGCCACAATCGATGCTGGCTGGGGCCCTTCGGTCATTTCCTGTTCCAGACGTGTGCGCTGGGTTCGTTCTTGCTCGAGTTGTTGGGCTAATTGTTCGCGGCCTTGCTGCTGCTCAGCTAGTTTTTGTTCCAGCGCCTGAACTTTTTCTGAAGCGGTTGTTCCGTTACTTTTAAATTGAGTCAGTTCCTCCTGGAGCGCCTCTATTTTTAATAGTGACCAGGTGCTGCCAATAATTAAAAGCACAACCGTCACAGCAAAACCGATTTGTAAATTCCTGGAAGAGAATATTGTTTTAAACACAGCGTTTAATTTTTCAGTCAAAAAACTCCAAACGCTGCTTGATTCGGTTTTCGTCAGAACTGCTCGCTCATTGACAACCTCTCGGAAAAGCTTCGCAAACTCCACATTCTCACGCCCTGTTGGGGTGGCCAGATAATGCTTCTCAAATTGCTGTCGTTGGTCGGTAGATAATTGATTAAGAACGTAGTTATCAACCAGATCGTTTTCAACGGCCTGCAACTGTTCAAAAAAAGAATCATCCGTAAAATATTTAGCTTCAATTTGATTCATTTTTTCTTCTGAAAGCTGGCCTAAAAGATATTGAATCAGAATTTTTTCTTTGACTTTTTTTTGCATGGATTATTTCTCCTCACCTCTCGTTTAGTAGTGGGGTAAAACTGAAAAACATTACATATTTTTTTGAAGCATATTCAATCTGGATTATTCATAAATTATTGCCACGAAGGCACTAAGTCTCAAAGAAAATAAATAATAAGAGTGGATTGTTATTTCAAACTTTGTTTTAGAAATGTCAAACAATTCTTGTAAATTTGTGCAACTGAAAGTCCGATTCCTGACGGATTCGTGGTTCAATTCTTTTTTTATCTTCGTGCCTTTGAGTCTTGGTGGCATAAGAATTATTCAGGTCAAAAACATTATCTTAAACCAAAAAGCTCCTTTTTCACCGGACGCACGCATTCTTCGACACAATCTACCAGCTTAGTTCGAATCCGGCAGGCTCGGGTGCGTAAATTAATCAGTTTGAGGCCCAATTTTTTGGCCAACGCCTTTCTCACTTTTTTAAGCTTTTCATTTCCTTCCTGATAATATTGAATGATCAATTCATATTCCGTTGGCGAGAGCTTTTTCAAACATTGGCGCATACAGCTCAGCTTGTGTTCTTTAAGTTGGCTTTCCAAATCTTCCTGTTCAGCTTTAGTTGGATCTTCTATTAGTGTTTCTGTCTCTGTTTCGGTTAATCTTTTGATCCGTTTTTGCTCTTGCCAACACCTAGATAAAACATGCCGTGCTACTCCCCAGCAATAGAGATAGGGATCACTTACATTAATTTCTTTTCCGGCTACAATACTTTTAGCAACTTCATCAATTGTTACATCGGCCCATCTTTCCGGCTCCTGGCAACCCCGCCACTGAAAGAATTTCACCAGTCGACGATGAATTGAAGTGTATATCTCGCCAGCCCGATTC
>Ga0180437_10007756_pt1 | contig 13866 bp, 7 predicted proteins | sample SS_ome_4_FD_132410 | JGI IMG/M metagenome (GOLD analysis project Ga0180437, IMG submission 132410) | Hypersaline lake sediment archaeal communities from the Salton Sea, California, USA - SS_3_D_1 metaG | ecosystem: Environmental > Aquatic > Non-marine Saline and Alkaline > Hypersaline > Sediment...
CAGGAATCCCAGGTCGCCGGTCCGCAGGAACGGTCCTTCGCCGGAGTGCTTCAGCCGGGCGCGGAACATCTCCTCGGTCACGTCGGGCCGGCCCCAATATCCTTCGGCCACGCTGGGGCCACCGACCCAGATTTCACCCACCCGGCCTTCCGGACAACGCTTTCGGGTCTCGGGATCGGCGATCACGATTTTTTGATCGGGCAGGGTCTCTCCACAGCCGACCAGGGCCCGCGAGCCCGGGTCTCCCGTCTTGCCCTCCACGACCCGATCGGCCTTCAACTCCTCGGCCACGAAGTCGCGAATCACCGGGGGTCGGTGAACGTATCCGCCCGATACGATCAGCGTGGCCTCGGCCAGGCCGAAGCAAGGATAAAACGCTTCGCGGCGAAAACCGCACGGCCCGAAGGTCTTGGCAAAACTCTCCAGCGTCTCCTCGCGGACCGGCTCGGCGCCGTTGAACGCCAACCGCCAGTTGCTCAAATCGAGTCGCTCGCGCTGCTCGGGTGTGATCTTGCGGACACAAAGATCGTAGGCGAAGTTGGGTCCTCCACTGGTGCTGGCGCCGAATCGAGAGATCGCCGAGAGCCAGCGAAGCGGCCTCTGCAGAAAGCTCATCGGCGACATCAGGATATTGGGCCGTCCTACGTACAACGGCTGCAGGATTCCGCCGATCAATCCCATGTCGTGATAGCTCGGAAGCCAAAACACGCCGGAACCGGAACGCGTATGTTCGAAGGCGTGGGCAATCAGCGCCGAGTTGTGAACCAGATTCGCGTGGTTGAGCATCACGCCCTTGGGAATGCCCGTCGAGCCGGAAGTGTACTGCAGGAACGCCAAAGTCTCGCCGTGCACGTCGGGTGGTTCCCAACGCTCGTCCATGTGATCGGGGACCTGGCAGGTGGCCAGCCAGGAGAGTTCTTTCAGGTGCGGTGTCTCATCGATCAGCGGCTCGACCCGTTTCAGCACGGCGTCGGTCGTGAGCGCCACCTTCGCGTCGCAGTCGTCGGCGATCGCCTGGATCCGCATCAACGAGCGGTTCCGCCGCGGCGGATAGACCGGAACGGCCACCACGCCGGCGTACAGGCAGCCGAAGAAGGCAGCGATGAATTCCAGCCCGGCCGGATACAGCAGCAACGCCCGCTCGCCCACCAGGCTCAGCGATTCCAGCCAGGCGCCGATCGCCCGGGCCTGACGATCCAACTCGCGGTAGGTCAGCGTGACCTGTTCGTTCTCGCCGTCGACCAAGTAGGTGAACGCGGTGTCTTCCGGCTGGCAGTGCGCGCGGTGCCGGAGCATTTCGACTAACGTGGACGGGCCGAAAAACGTTCCGGGTAGGTGATCCAGATGCTGCACCACGCGATCGCAACTCCTGATACGAAAACCGTCCCCAGGCGGGTCAACACGGGGCGGTGAACTCTCCAGATTAGCAGCTTATCACGGCTGTGCCGGCGTGACAAACCACCGCCGTGCGCGATAAACCACCACTTACTCGCTTCGGCCGGTTATAGCCCCAGCGGGGAGAGGAACTCTCCCTCCCCGCAAAATCTTCCCTCAGTACGCAGGCCTCCTATTTTACGCTCGCGTAACAGGGTACGCAACCCCTGTACTTCTTGGACCTTGACGATGCCCGGTGATCGATTACTATGGAAGTCGAGACGGGGATACGGCGCAAGGCCCCAGCGCAAGGAATTTCTCGGATGATTCGCGTAATCTGCCCCGAGTGCAAGAGCACGCTGAACGCCAAGGACGAACTGGCCGGACAGACCCGGAAATGCCCCAACTGCGCCAACCCGGTGCTTATCCCCAAAGAGGGCGGCAAGATAGAATCCCTCGTGCAGCAGCCCGCCGGCGACTCGGCCGAGGCCTCGCTGCTCACCTTGGACGTGCCGCAACGGCTCAGCCGGCTGAATCGCTACCTGATTTGCGACAACAGGAAACTGGTGGCCACTTGGGAGAGCAACGGCCCGGGATGGATGCTGAAAACCAGCGGCGGGCTGATTCCCGCGCGAAGGAACCCCGACCAGCTGCCCAATCGAGGGGACTTCAAGCTGATCGAGCTGCAGTTGGTCGACACCGACGACGGGCTCCGCCTGGTCGGGATCACCTCGTACCAGTTGGCCACGGAGTGGGCGCTGATCGCGCTGGAAAGGGGCGACCACAATATCCTCTCCAAAGTCACCGGACCCGGCCACCTCAACAAGGAACAGAAGAACCTCGTCCGCCAGGCGATTCGGGACCAGTTGATGCACCAGGTCTGGGGCGACGCGACCAATGTGCTGGAGTACCTGGCCAGCACCGATTACCACTCGCCGGGAACTTGACGGCGAACCCCGTCACTCGGCGCGACCAACGGCCGCGGCTTTAAAGGATGGCGTCGAGTTCGCCCGAGGCGAGGTTCCATAACTCGCCGGCCAACCGGTCGATGCGAGTCTGGATCTCGGGCGTGGCGGCCGCGTGGGCCTGCCGGCTGCAGGCGGCCAGTTGCCGATGCCGGGGATCGTCCGTCGCAAATCGCTGAAGCCGGATGAATTCGAGCATGCTGGGTGTGCCGAAGCCCTTGCCGCCGCGAACGCTGTGGGCGGTGACCAGGAAATTGACGATCGCGCTGTTCAATACGGCACACAGGTAATGCGCCTCGTCGGCCGAGTCGCACGCGATCAACGCGCAGGTCTCCTGGGGAATCACCGGCCGGGTACCCAGCATGGGGTCGTGGAACTCCTCGACCACGGCCGCGTTGATCCGCCGGTCCATCCGCCGCCAGACGACCTTGATCGGGGCCACGGTATAGCGGCCCACGTTGTACATCGAGTAGAACGCCTTGCCCTCCTGGTAGCGACGATAGGCCGCCCGATTCCTCAACACCCGCTCGAATCGTTTCAGGTAGGCATATGTTTGGGGAAATTCGCTTTGCAGGAGCAATTCGCCGATGCCGGTGCGGGTTCCCAGGTCTTGCGGCAGGAGCAGGTGGGCCGAGGGCACCGCGCGGTAGCGCGACATGTCGCTCCATCGCACCAGCGGGTACAGCAGGTCCGGCTCGACGATCTGCCGCACCTGATCGATCTGCTGTTTGCTCTTCTCCGCCACATTGCGGACCAGCACACCGCCGTCGGCCTCGCCGAGCACCTCGACCCAGTAGACGCCGTTGGCCCCGCCGCTGTTGGCGCCCAGATAGGCCGTGTAGTCGGACGGCCCCACCAACCGATCCAGCCGGGTGTGGAAACCCTCTGGGCGGAGAAACCAGGGTGAGCCGGGCCGCTCGGGCTCGATCGGCTCGGCGTGGAACGGGCGCTGCCTGGGGCCGCCGCCGTCTGCGCCGGGCGACCATTTCAGATAGGGTACCGGATATTGCGTGGGGCTGCCCTTCTGCAACACGATGGTGCTGGTCCAGTTCGCCGCGTCGTCGAAGGGCCGCAGTTCGACCATGTCGTCTACGCGCAGCACCTTCAACGGCTCGCCGTCCGGGCCCAGGCGGAACCGCCGGAACCCGTCGCCGGCGCCCTTGGTCTGGAACAGTGTTTGGGTGATCACCATGGCCAGCCGCCCGCGGTGCTTCAGGTAGCGGTCGGCGCTGACGTGCAACATCAGCATGGAGAGGTCTTTCTTGCCGCCGCCGTGTCGGCCGGCGGTGCCGCCCAGCGAGAACAATCCGTAGCGCTCCCAGAGCGGCCGGGTGGCGCGGCGGTAGTCGGCCGGCAGGTTGTCCCAGGCGATCCAGGGCGGATTGCCCACCACGTAATCGAACGGCCCGGCCGATTCGGTCTTCTCGGCGGCAGGGCCGTCGACAATCGAGTCGCACAGATGAACGGGAATCTCCACCTTCTCCATTTGCGGCAGGAGGTCGCCCAAGGCCATCAGGTAGTTGGCCCGGGCCGCCAGCACCGCCAGCGGATTCAGATCGAAGCCGACCACGCCCGCCAGGATGCGGCGGCCCAACTCCTCCCGGTCGCCGCCGATTCCGTGCCGGGCGCGTATCCGCCGGATGGCCGCCACCAGGAACGTACCGGAGCCGCACGCCGGGTCGAGCAGCCGCCGGCGGGGGTCGCCCGTGTAGCCGGACACTTCGAGCAGATGGTCCGCCAACCAGTCGGGCGTGTAGTATTCGCCCAGCTTGTGCCGCAGCGATCGGGGAAACAGCTCCTGGTAGAGCCGGGCCAACAGGTCGCCGCTTGCATCACTCTCCGAGAGCGTGCCCGGGTCGTATGCGGCCAGCCGATCGGCCAATTCCCCGGCGAGCCGCCGCAACGGTTCGGACTCGACTGCCAGGTGCCAGCAAAATGGATCGCCCGGGAACGACTCGTCGATCGGCGACGGCCGCTCGCCGAAACGGGCGGCAGCCCGACCGATCAACCGCTTGACCAACACGGCGTAATAGGTGTGCAGCGCAAAGAGCAAAGACTCCGGCTTCGCGCCGGCGGGCGAAATACCGTAACTCTTGGCCAGCCTCTCGGTCCCGGCCGTCAGCCGCTGCGGCGCGCGGCCGCAGGCGGTGCCGAAGAGGGTCTGCCACCGTTGAAAGGACGCGGAGGCCGCCGGATGCTCGGCTGCCAGCAGGGCTTCGTACAGCGCTCCGACACCGAACCGGGCAACCGCGGCCTTGGGCCCGAAGTCACGGGCGAGATTACCGGCGGTGAATGCCTTGCGGTGGGTCGGGTCCGAGTTGGACGGGGCAGTCTCCATGCGGGCCCATTGTCTCCGCACCGGGCGGCTTTGACAAGCGGTCGCCTCCACACGGCGTCACGGTCGGCCACAGTTTTGACCGGACAACGCCGCTTCGGATATCGTGTTGAAACCACACGATTCTGGGAGCAGGCTCATTCCCCGCCGGCCTTATGCCGGCGGTTCAGGGGTTTGGCAACTACTCAGGCAGCCTCATCCCTCATCCCCCCTTTTCCTCCGCCGCCGTCGGCGGCGGAGGAAAAGGGGGAAAACAGGGGAGACCGCGGTGTAGGGTAGTACCCAAACCGCTCTTCCACCGGCACAAGGCCGGTGGGGAAGAAGTGCTAGGTGCCCCGTCCGATTGCGACTCGTACAGAAGTGACTTCCGCTGTACGGAAGGGGACAGCCCCATTTCCGCTACGCGAAAACCGGGGCAGTTCCCCAGCCGTTTCCCCCCGAGTCCTTACTTGCCGCCCGACGGCCGGCTCATCCACAACAGCACGGGCGAGGCCACGAAGATCGAACTGTAGGTTCCCACCAACACGCCGATCACCAACGCAAATGCGAAACCGTGAATCCCCTGGCCACCGAACGCGTAGAGGATCAGCACCACGATCAACGTGGTCAACGAGGTGAGCAACGTTCGGGCCAGCGTCTGGTTGATGCTGGTGTTGACCATATCCTGGGTCAATTGCGGCGACTTGCCGCGGACCTCGCGGATGCGGTCGAAGACCACGATCGTGTCGTTGAGCGAATAGCCGATGATCGTCAGAAACGCCGCCAGCGCCGGCAGACCGATCTTGAACGGATCGATCAGCAGCGCGTTCTGCACGCCCGGAATCTGGGCCAGGTAGAAACTGATCGCGATCACGCCCAAGGTGACCAGCACGTCGTGCACCAGGGCCACCACCGCCGCCAGTCCGAACACCACGCGCTGGAACCGGATCCAGATGTAGCCCACGATGCACAGCAGACTGGTGACCAGGGCCGTGATGGCCAGGGTCCGGGTGCTGCCGGCGACCTTGCCGCCGATCGTGGTCGAGGTGGGGAAGAACGGCGTATGGGCGAGCTTCTGTTGCATCGACTCCACCCGCGGCCGGACCTGGTCCGGCTTCAACCGGATCTTCACGTTCCAGGTGTGGTACGATTGGCCGTCGCCTTCCCGGTATCCCTGGTCGGGGCTGGAAAGCTGCATGTCGGGCGTCGAATCCTTGCCGAACTCCTCTTCAAACATGCCCGTCAACGTGTCGGCGCTGATCGGGTGGTTAAACGTCAACACGGCCAACGTTCCCTCGGCATACGGATCGACGGGCCCCGACGGAGTCTTTTCAGCAGGCGTTTCCGGGACGTCTTGCGGGGTCGCCTCGGGGGCATCCTCCGGCGGCTCGTCCTCCGCCGCCTTGGGCGTCTGGTCGCTGGTCGGCTCCGCCGCATCCTCCGCCGGTTCGTCCGCCGGCTCATCCGCTGCTTTCTCCTCAGCGGGCTGATCCGCTTCTTCTGCCGGCGTGTCCGCATCCGCTTCCGGCATCTCGGCCGGGGTCTCTTCGGCAGGTTCGTCCGAAGTCTCCTCCGGGGTATCTTCGGCCGTCGCTTCGGAATCCCCTTCCCCGGGCGCCGGTTCGGAGTCCGGCTCGGCGGCCGGGGGACTTTCGTCCGGCGGATCGGCCTGGGCCAGCAGCAACGGCGCCGTCCCGGCCATGGCCAGCAGCGAATCGTCCGGCAGATCCTTGCGCAACCGCGCCTCCTCGTCGGGCCCGGCCGGTTTCGCCGTGGCCGTTTCTTCCGCCGGCTCGGCGGCCGGTCCGAAGTCCTCGATGGTCACGGCATTGGTCGCCAGCGCGTCGCCGAAGACCGTATCGATCTTCTCCTGCACGATTTCGATGGCACTGCGCACGACCTGGTTTTTTTCGTCCCGTTCTTCTTCCTGCGACGTATTGACCATGAACCGCTTCAACGCCTCCTCGTCGCCGATTTGCACGTCGCTGACCGCCAGGTCGGGCAGCAGATCCTCCAGCGCCTTGCGGACGTCCGCGATTTTCTCTTGCGGCTTGTTGAACAACACCTGGACCGATACGCCGCCGGTGAAGTCGATGTCCAACAGGCCCTTGCCGCGAGCGCCCACGGCGACCAGGCCGATCACGATCACGATCAACGAAGCGGCGCCGAACAGGTAGCGCCGGCCGAGGAAATCGATCTGGGTGCCTCCCAGGATCCGCATCATCGAGAGCTTCGAGATCCACCGTCTCCGCTCGGCGACGTCGAATACGATCCGCGAACAGAAAATGGCGGTGTACATACTCAAGGTCACACCCAGGATCAAGGTGACGGCGAAGCCTTTGACCTGGTCGGTTCCGATCCAGTAGAGGACGATGCCGGTGATCAGGGTGGTCACGTTGGCATCGACGATGGTGGTGGTCGCCCGGCCGAAGCCGTTGCGGATGGCCATTCGCAGGGCGGCGCCGCGGGCCAACTCCTCGCGAATCCGCTCGAAGATCAGCACGTTGGCGTCGACGGCCATACCGACGGTCAACACCAATCCGGCCAAGCCGGGCAAGGTGAACGCGGCATTGATCAGGATCATCACCGCCAGGATCAGTACCAGGTTGGCCAGCAGCGCCCCGCAGGCCACGATGCCCGCAAAACGATAGTAAAATAGCATAAAGATCAGCACCACTGCCATGGAAATCACAATGGCCCAGGTGCCTCGGTCGATGGTGTCTTGGCCCAAGGTGGGCCCGGTTACCATCTCGCTGATCGGCTCTTTGGCCAGGGCGTTTTCCAGGCTGCCGGCGTTGAGCACGCTGACCAGGTCCTCCACCTCTTCCTGGGTGAAGGTGCCGCTGATCTCGCCCCGATCGTAGATGGTGCTCTTGATGCCGGGGGCCGAGTAGAGATATCCGTCGAGGATGATGCCCAGTTGCCGTCGGAACCCCGATACCGGATCCGGCAGGTTGGCGTTGGTCAGCCCGCCGAACAACCGCCCGCCCGTGCTGTCGAACGTGAAGTTGACGCACGGTTGCCCCCGCTCGTCCCAACCGGCCCGCGAACTCGAGAGATAGGTGCCGGTCACGTCAAACAGGTCCTTGACGACGAGGACCTCATAGGTGGCAATGCCGCGAGTTTCACTTTCTCGGATGGCGATCTCGCGGCTCGATGGGGGAAGGACGCGGCCGTCGTCGCCGTACATGTAGTGTTCAAAACTTTGCTTCTGTTTTTCCTCGACCGGGACCCACCAGGCCTGCAGTTTCGAAGGATCGGCCGGGTCGAAGAGCCGGTTGCCGCGATCTTCCAGCGCCCGCTTGATCAGATCCTCGTAGTTGCGCCGGTTGGCCAGGATGCGAAACTCCAGCGAACCCGTCTGGCTGACCTTCCTCTTCGTCCTGCGGGCCTCGACGGCGTCGACTTCCGGAATGATGATCTCGATCTGCTCCACCCCGTGCTGGCGCACCGTGACTTCCTTGACGCCGCCGGGATTGATCCGCTTGCTGACCGCGGCGATCACCTTGTCCATCTCGGCCTTGGTGAGCGTGTCGGTGCGGCCCCTCTTTTCCTTTTCCTGCTGGTCGATTTCGTAGACCAGAATCACGCCGCCGCTGAGATCGATTCCCCGTTTCGGCGGCCAGCCCACCACCACGATCGCGATCCCGCAGGCCAGCGAACAGAGCACCAGGCCGATCTTCCAGCCGTAGTCGGGCATGCGAAACATCCGCGCCAGGGAGCTGCCGACCATGAACGGCACGACGATCAACGCGATCACCAGCGCGGCGATCCCCAACGCAACGTACCAGGGCGTGGGCGTGGCTTCCGTGCGAAACTGCACCGGCTTCGACCAGACCTCGGTCTGGCTGTCCGGATCGGTGGTGCAAACGCGGGCGGAGTAGAGCCTCTCGGGCTGCAGATCTTTCAAGATCACGGAGTAACGTTCGCGGCCCTTGCCGGGCGCTTGCACGTCGATTTTCTGGTCCCAGCCGTCCTGCGTGGGGCCGGCCTCTTGCGTGCCGTAGAAGACGGTGACGCCCGGGGCCTTGCCTTCGCCCGAGGGGATCACGAAATCGACCCTGGCTGAGGTGTCGTCGAACGACTCGACTTCCTTGACGATGGCCGCCGGCGGGTCCTGGCCGTATGCCGGAGCCAAGGGCGACAGCAGCGTCAGGCAGACACCTCCCAGCAAGAGCCCCACCAGCAGAGATCGTCCGGCCGGCGACGCCGCCGTCGGTCGGCCCACGGTTCCAAAGCAGTTGTTCGACATGCGCGATTGCTCCTTAGCTATCGACCCCCACCCTACTTCTGCGAGGACTTGCCGTTGGGCGTTTCGTCGCCCAGTACGCGGGCAATGGCTCCCAGCGAGATATCCAGCTTGGTGTTGGTCGTTTCATCCACTTTAATGGTGACTTTATCGGCTTCGGTATGTACGTTGGCCACCACGCCGTAGATTCCCCCGGTCGTGATGATGCGATCGTTCTTCTTCACGGCCGCCAGCATCGCCTGCCGTCGGGTCTGTTCCTGTCGCTGGGGGCGAATCAACAAATAATAGAACAGAAAGCCGATCGCCAGCCACGGCAACAACGTAATGAACAGGCTTGGCCCGGGGGCCTGCGGTGCGCCTTGGGCCCCATCGGCGGCAAACAGCATCAAATCAGTAAAGAATGTGGATTCCACGTCGATCCTCGGCGGTTTGGCGCCGCAGCACCAGCCCCTGAAGTCGATGCGGCGGCAACACAAACGGCCCGACCGAGTTCCCAACGCCGGGCCACCGCCGCATCATCGTAGCCCAGTATCATAAACGGATATTTTCCAGCGGACAAGGGGATATCTCCACAGGGCAAGGGATCACCCAGCCAATCGGGTGGTTCCTATAAAGCCGCGACCGGTGGTCGCGCCGAGCCCCTCGTTCCCGCGAGCAACCCGTCCCTCCGGTTCCCAAGCTGGAGCTTGGGAACCAGTTGGGAACTAGGGGAAGGAGGGTTCAGGGTTCAGCGGTCAGGGTTCAGCACTTGGGCGCAACGATTGGAGGCGGAGTGCTGAACCCTGACCACTGAACCCTAAACCTCTCTGGCAAAAGGACCTGTAAACATGCGCGCACCGTAGGCAGAGGTCATAATCAAAGATTCTAACCCTGCCAACCGCCCAGTTTCCCGCGGCAAAACGCCTCGAACCGATCGGCTTCGATGGCCATCCGGGCGTCGGCCAGCAGACGCTGGTAGTAGGTCAGGTTGTGGATCGACAGCAGAATCGGCCCCAGCATCTCGCCGGCCATGAACAGGTGGCGGATGTACCCGCGGCTGCGGCGGCACGCGGGGCATGGGCACCCTTGCTGGAGCGGCTCGGGGTCCCGCTCGTATTGCAGGTTTCGCAGCCGCAGGGGCCCCGTGTCGGTGAAGGCCATCGCGTTGCGGCCGTTTCGCGTCGGCATCACGCAGTCGAACAGGTCGATTCCCCGGCGAACGGCCTCGAGCAGGTCCTCCGGCCGGCCCACTCCCATCAGGTATCGCGGCCGATCGGCCGGCAGATGCGGCACCGTGGCCTCCAACACCCGGTACATGTCGTCCGGCGTCTCGCCCACGCTCAAACCCCCGACGGCATACCCGGCGAAATCCATCTCGGTCAACTGCCGGGCGCACTCGGCCCGCAATTCGGGGTCGAGCCCCCCCTGCACGATGGCAAACAGGGCCTGATCATCGCGCGTGGCGGCCCGGCGGCAACGCTCCGCCCAACGGACACTTCGCTCGGTCGCGTCGCGGATCACCTCCGGCTGGTTGGGCAGCGCGACCACGTGATCCAGCACCATGGCCACGTCGCTACCGAGCCTTTGCTGGATTTCGACGGCCCGCTCGGGCGACAGCTCCAGCAGCCGCCCGTCGATGTGCGAGCGGAACACGGCCTGCTGTTCGGTAATCTGGGTACGATGGGCCAGGCTGAACAGCTGGAACCCACCGCTGTCGGTCAGGATCGGCCCGTCCCATCCGGTGAACGCATGCAATCCCCCCAGGTCCTCGACCACTTTTTCGCCGGGCCGCAGGGTCAGATGATACGTATTGCCCAGGACCATTTGGGTCCCGGTCTGGCGGACCTGGTCGATTTCGAGGCCCTTGACGCTTCCCACCGTGCCCACCGGCATGAACGCCGGCATGTCCACTTTCCCGTGCGGCGTGGTGAAGGTGCCGCGCCGCGCGCCGCAGCCGGCGTCGACGTGGTGTAGCTCAAACGTAAACCGATCCGATGTCATGGTTCCCTCGCCGACCGCGGTGAACACTCGTCGAAAACAGTTTGTAGTGGCCGCATTCATGCGGCCTTTCGCGTGATTCCGCCGAACACGGCCCCGATGAATCGGGGCACTACGAACGGGTCCGACGAATGCTCACCGGCCGAATGACGGAGTTCGGGCGTCGCTCGCAAAGCTGCCGCGCCCTTGATGTACGGTTGCCCCTCCCCTACACTGTAACCCGATTCCCAACTCCCATCAAACCCCGGATCGCCCTCCGCTCGCTATGGCTGGTAATCAACGCAACTCGACCAAGAAGGGCCACGGTCTGGGCCTGCTGAGTATCCTGATCGGTATCGTCCTGGGCGTTTGTCTGGGCGTGTTCTACGGCCGCGAAATGTGGCTGGCCTCCGGCGGCGCCGAACGGAAACTTCAGGAGTTGAAGAAGACCATCCAGCAGAAGGAACTCTTTGCAAGACGGGCCGAGGCAAAAGGTGAACAGAAGAAGGCCGACACGCTCCGTTCCCACATTCCGGTCATCCAGCAGGAAATCGAGCGCACCGAGGCCCTCGAACTCCAGACGCACAAACTCCTCTTCGACGTGGCGCCCGACTACCAGAAGGAGCTGAGCGCCGGCAAGTTCTCGGACGGACTCCGCCGCGAGTTCGAGCGCCGGGAGATCGTTCTGGCCAAGGACGTGACTATCAGGGCTCTGGCGCCGGACGGCCGATGGCAAATCACCGACCAGGACCAGACCTACGAGATTCGGCGGATTACGCAGCCGGAAGCAGCGTTGGGCATCTATGTCGAGAAGATTTTGCCCGGCGTGGTCTCGGATATCGTCCGCTTCTGCGGCGACGTGTTCCTGCGAATGCTGATGCTGATCGTGATCCCGCTGGTGGTGACCAGCATGATCTGCGGCGTCACGTCCTTGGGCGACGTTCGCCAGATGGGCAAGGTGGGCGGCTGGACGCTGGTCTACTACTTCGCCACCGGGGCCGTGGCGGTCACGCTGGGAATCTGCCTGGTCTCGATCATCCAGCCCGGCGCCAACGCCGACGACACCTTCGCCTACGTCAGCGACAACGTCATCCAGCGGCAGCAGACCAGCATCATGGACACGCTGCTGGAGGTGGTCCGCGGCCGCGAGGGCGAGCCGGGCAGCGGCATGATTCCCGCCAACATCTTCCTGGCCGCCAGCCAGACCAACGTCCTGGCGCTGATCCTCTTCTCGCTGGTCTTCGGCGCCGCCCTGAGCACGCTGGGCGAAAAAGGCAAACCGGCCATCGACTTCTTTCGCGCGCTGAACGAGGCCGTGATGAAGGTCGTCCGCCTGATTATCTTCCTCACGCCGCTGGGCGTCTTCGGCCTGATCGCCACCCAGATCGCCGACAGCGGCGGCGGCGAGGCCTTCTACCTGGAGATGCAGCGGCTGGGGTGGTTCGTGTTGACCGTGACCCTGGGGCTGGTCATCCACCTGGTCGTGCTCTGCGTCGTGCTGGCGATCTTCGCGCGCCGCAACCCGCTGCGATATCTGTACGCGCTGGCCCGGGCCATTTTGACCGCCTTGAGCACCGACAGTTCCTCGGCCACGTTGCCGGTGACCATCGAGTGCGTCGAAGAGACGGGCGTATCGGAGCGGGCCGCCGGGTTCGTGCTCCCGCTGGGGGCCACGATCAATATGGACGGCACCGCGCTGTACGAAGCCACCGCCGCCATCTTCATCGCCCAGTCGGCCGGCATGCCCTTGAGCGGCGCGGCGCTGGTGATCGTTTTTCTCACGGCCACGTTGGCCGCGGTCGGCGCGCCGGGCATTCCCAGCGCCGGCCTGGTCACGTTGATCATCGTGCTGACCGCCGTGAACCTGCCCGCCGCCGGAATCGGCACCATCCTGGCCATCGATTGGCTGTTGGACCGCGAACGCACCTCGGTCAACGTCTTCGGCGACGCCGTGGGGGCGGCGATCATCGATCGGTACCTGGGCAAGGCCAAGGACTCGTAAAGAGACTACCTGGGGACTGTCCCGATTTTCGCGCAGCGAAAACGGGACTGTCCCCTTCCGCCGGCGCTCAACCCTGCCAGAGGATCGCCGGCCGCAAGGCGACGTTCGGGGCGTGCAAGGGCCGCACTTCGTCTGCGCCGGAGTACGTCTGCACGTCGCGATAGCCATCGGGCCCGGGCTCGCGCCGGACCTCGACGCAGCGTTCGGGGAGGTTGACGATCCAATATTCGGGGATGCCCGCTGCCGCGTATAAGTCGGCCTTCTCACCCCGGTCGTATGAGAGGCTGGTCTCGGCAACCTCGATCACCAACAGCACGTCTTCCACCGTGGGCCGGCCACTCGAGTAGTCGCGGCGGGCCACCCAGGCGACGTCCGGCTCCGGAGCACTTTCCAGGCTGAGGAGCCCGATCGAGTTTTGCACGCGTATCCGTGCTTTGTCTGGGGAAAGACTCGCAAAGCTCCATTCGTTCAGGCGATCGACGACTTCTTCGTGCCAAGAGCCGATGGGCGTCATTTCGCGAATCTCCCCGCGGATGAACTCGAGTCGGCGTCGCTTGTCCTGGTCAAACACACCGCGCTCGATCATGCGATCGTATTCGGCCAGCGATAAACGGGCAATCGTACTCATGGGTGTTCTTTCTGGTGGCGGCCGGCGTCGTCGGTGAAGTGCCGAACCTCCCGACGTCTCGACGTCCCGCCGCGCCGGTTCCCCAACATCGACCGACTATACGCCATTATAGCTACGTCTGGGCCGCCAGCCAACGTTAGAGAGCGATTTGTCCATTTTCCCCACTTTTCAGGGGGCCTTGCCATCTTGGGGTCTGCCAATTTCCCCTGGCGCCATCGGCGGGACTTGGGTAAGATGGGGAATCGCGTGTCCGCGGGGGAGGCGCGGGCCGATTTCTTAACCCGGGAGAAGAATCGTGGTGATGCCCCAGATGGATCGAGAGGCGTTCAAACGCCAGATGCGTGCCGAGTTGGAAATTCTCATGGAGGACGTGGCCGA
>Ga0180437_10007757_pt1 | contig 13866 bp, 16 predicted proteins | sample SS_ome_4_FD_132410 | JGI IMG/M metagenome (GOLD analysis project Ga0180437, IMG submission 132410) | Hypersaline lake sediment archaeal communities from the Salton Sea, California, USA - SS_3_D_1 metaG | ecosystem: Environmental > Aquatic > Non-marine Saline and Alkaline > Hypersaline >...
ACCGGTCAAGGCCGAGGCGCTGCGGTTGGGCCTCCGTGTAGAGCAGCCCGAGAGGTTCTCGGCATCCGCGTTCCTGGAGGTTCTTCGGCCGCTCGAGCTGGAGCTGCTCGTGGTGGTGGCGTACGGTCAGATCCTGAAGCCGAGGGCGCTGGATCTCTTCCCAAAGGGGTGCATCAACCTCCATCCCTCCCTGCTTCCGAAGCTGCGGGGGGCCGCCCCGGTCAACTGGGCCATCCTCAACGGGGACACGGTAACGGGGATCACGACCTTTTTTCTCAACGAGCGGATGGACGCCGGGGACATCATCCTTCAGGAGTCGGTCGATATCGGGGCGGATGAGACGGCGGGCGAGCTCAGTGCTCGGCTGGCCGAGGAGGGGGCGGACCTGCTGGTCCGCACGGTCGAGCTGGCCCTGGAAGGCCGGGCGGCCCGGATCGCCCAGGACGACGCCCGGGTGACCCTGGCGCCGCGCCTTCAGAAGTCCGAGGGTGAGGTGGATTGGACGGCCGGCGCGCGAGCGGTCCGGGGACGAATCATGGGAACGAATCCGTGGCCGGGAGCCCGAACGGCCCGCCGCGGTGTGCCCGTGCTCCTGTGGCGGGCGCGCGTCTGGGAGGAGGCGGGCTCGCATCCCGCTGGTGTCGTTCAGGATATCCGCGAGGAGGGGGTCGTCCTCGGGTGTGGGATCGGCAGTGTGCTCATCACCGAGGTGCAGCCTTCCGGCAAGCGCCGGATGCCGGGCGGCGACTTCGCCCGGGGCTATCGGGTGGTGGCGGGAGAGCGGTGGGGGCCGGACGCCCCGGGCCCCGGGGGATAGCCGATATGGCGCGCGGGGAGAGGGGGGAGCGCGGGGGCACGGCTGCGGGGAGCGCGCGGCGGACCGCCCTCGAAATCCTGTGTGAGGTGGACAAGGGGAAGGGGCTCGAGCGCCTTCTGGAGGAGAGGCTGTCGGCTGCGGCGCTGGACGCCCGGGATCGGGCGCTGGCCACGCACCTGGTCCAGGGGACCATCCGCCTGAGGAAACGGATCGACTGGGGCATCGGGCACTACCTCTCGGGGTCCGTGGAGGACCTGCCGGCGCCTATCCGGAACACGCTCCGGCTGGCCTTCTACCAACTCCTCTACCTCGACCGGATTCCCGAGCGCGCCGTCGTGGATGAACACGTTTCCCTGGCGCGGGCCTTCGGCCACCGGGGTACGGCGGGCCTTGTGAACGCCGTCCTCAGGAGCTTCCTGAGGGCCGGTCGACGGATCCCGGGCCCGGCCGGAGGGGACGAGGCGGTTCGGATCGCCATCGAGACGTCGCATCCGGAGTGGATGATCCGCCGCTGGGTGGGTCGGTACGGGCCGGACGAGACTCGCAGGTTGGCCGAAGCCAACAACCGGGTTCCCGAGCTGGCCGTGCGCGTGAACCGTCTTCGGGCCACCCCGGATCGGCTGATCGAGCGTTTGGCCCGGGCCGGGTTCGACGCGACGCCGGGGACGTTCGACCCCTGGGTCCTCCACCTCGGCCGTTCGGCGCGGGTCCAGGATCTTCCAGGTTTCGAGGAAGGCTGGTTCCAGGTCCAGGACGAGAGCTCCGCGCTCGTCGGTCGTCTGGCCGCACCGAAGCCGGGCGAGCGGGTTCTCGATCTCTGCTGTGGGGTCGGGGGGAAGACGACCCATCTGGCCGAGCTCACGGCCGACCGGGGCGTGGTCGTGGGCCTGGATCGGGCCACCTGGCGTCTGAGGAAGCTCGGGGAGAACTGCCGGCGCCTGGGGATCGGGTCCGTGCGCGCCGTGTGTGGCGACGCCACGCGCCCGGCCGCCCGGCCCGTGGACCTGGTGTTGTTGGACGCGCCGTGCTCGGGGACGGGGGTTCTGGGCAAGCGGGCCGATGCTCGCTGGCAGCGCCGGGAGGAGGACATCCCCCGGCTTGCCGAACTCCAGCGGACGATGCTGGCGGCTGCGGCCGGTCTGGTGAGGGGGGGAGGACGACTCGTCTACAGTGTCTGCAGCCTCGAGCCCGAGGAAGGTGTCGAGGTGGTCGCCCGGTTCCTGCAAACACACGCCGAGTTCAGGGTGGATGAGGCGCCGGCCGGGGCGCTGGACGGGGTCGTCGACGGCGATGGGTTTCTCCGATCCCTGCCGCACCGGCACGGGATGGATGGTATGTTTGGCGCACGTCTGAGGAAGGTCGGACCGTGAGTCGGTCGGGGGGACGTTCGGGGGCTGTCACGCTCCTTCTGGTGCTGGTCGTGGCCCTGTGCTCCTTTGTGGCCGGGATGGTGGCGTTCAACTTCATCATGGCCTACTCGGTGGGGCACGGGGGTGAGATCACCGTGCCGGAACTGACCGGGCTGCCCCTGGCCGAAGCTCAGCGGCTGGGCCGCGAGCTCGACCTCCCCGTTCAAGAGGAAGGGCAGCGCTTCAGCGCCTCGATGCCCCCGGGGTTCGTCCTGGAGCAGAGGCCCCCGGCTGCTCGGCGGGTGAAGGCGGGCCGGAGAGTCTCGGTGATCGTGAGCGGCGGCATGGAGACCGTGGAGGTTCCCCGAGTCGTCGGCCGGTCGCTCCGGCAGGCGATCGTGCTTCTCGACGCGGCCCGGCTGGAGGTGGGCGACGTGGCCGAGTGCCCGTCCGTCGAAGTCGAGACCGAGGGTGTGGTGGCCGTCAGCCCGGTTGTGGGAAGCACGCTCCAGGCGGGCGAACGGGTGGATCTGCTCGTGAGCCAGGGCGCGCCCCCCCAGCGGCTCATGATGCCGAACCTGGTGGGGATCGAGGAGGATGGCGTCCGGCGTTCGCTCGAAGCCATGGGCCTCGACGTCCTGGTCTCCCGGGAGTACGAACCCGGTGTCCGGAGAGGCCCCTGGGAGGTCGTCAGCCACAGGCCCGCCGTCGGCCACATGGTCACCCAGGGAGATACGGTTCGTCTGATTGCCGGGGTGCGGTGACGCCGTACGAGCCGGGGCACTCGCGAACCGGAGGAAGGGAGTCGATGCGTTGATCGTTCCATCGCTGTTGTCCGCCGATTTCTCCCGTCTGGAGGAGAGCCTGAGGGCCGTGGAGCGCGCGGGTGTGGACATGGTCACGCTCGATGTGATGGACGGCCACTTCGTCCCGAACCTGACGTTCGGTCCCATCATCGTCTCGGCGGTGCGGAAGCTGACCCACCTCCTGGTGGAAACGCATCTCATGATCGAGGAACCCATCCGGTACGTGGGGGAGTTCGCCGGGGCCGGGGCCGACTACATCACGGTTCACTGCGAGGCGGTTTCGGATCTGGGCGCCACCCTCCAGGCCGCCAGAGATGCGGGGGCGAAGGTTGGGGTGGCGGTCAAGCCGGAAACGGATCTTGCGCGGATCGAGGCCGTGCTCGACCGGGTCGACCTCGTGCTGGTGATGACGGTCGACCCTGGGTTCGGCGGGCAGCCGTTTCTGGAGGACATGCTGCCCAAGATCGAGCAGGCCAGGAACCGCCGGGAGGAGGCCGGCCTGCACTACCTCGTGGGCGTCGACGGGGGAATCAACGTCCGGACGGCCCCGCTGGCGGCCGAGCGTGGCGCCGATCTTCTGGTGGCCGGCTCGGCCGTGTTCGGGGGGAACAACATCGAGGAGGCCATCCGCCGGCTCAGCGCAGCGGTCCGGGCCGTCCGGGGGGGCACCTGAGGGCGGACGATTTCTGTTGCGGGATTGGGCGTCCAGTGATAGTATAAGGAATTTGTGAGTCGGATGATTTCCGAGCGCCTACGGCGCGGGCGCCTGAAGCGGAGGCGCTGTTTTTGAATCGGAAGCGACCTGCTCGTGTTTGAAGACCTGACCGAGAAGCTCAACCGCTCCTTCCGGAGTTTCCTGGGTAGAGGGAAGCTCTCGGAGAAGAACGTCGAGAGCGGCTTGAGGGACGTTCGTCGGGCTCTGCTCGAAGCCGATGTCCACTACCGAGTGGCCAAGGACCTCACCGAGGCGGTGAAGGCGCGGGCCGTCGGTCAGGACGTCCTGGGCAGTCTGAGGCCCGGTCAGCAGGTGGTCAAGATCGTCCACGACGAGTTGACCCGGCTGATGGGCTCCGGGTTCGAGGACATCCGGCGGGCGTCGACGCCGCCCACCGTTGTCCTCCTGGTGGGGCTGCAGGGAAGCGGGAAGACGACGTTCGCGGCCAAGCTGGCGCGCCGGCTCCTCAAGAGCGGCTGCGCGCCGCTCCTGGTCGCTGCCGACACGGCGAGGCCCGCGGCCGTCGAGCAGCTCAAAACGTTGGGCGCCCAGGTGGGGGTCGAGGTCTTCGACCGGGGGAGCGGCGTCGACGCGGTCGCCGTGGCCCGGGACGGGGTGGCGGAGGCGCGAAGGAGAAACCTGGCGGCCGCCGTCATCGACTCCCGGGGCCGATTGCACGTCGAGGAGGAGCTCATGGAGGAGCTCCGCCGCACGAAGGACGCCATCTCGCCCCACGAGACGCTCCTGGTCGTCGATGGGATGAGCGGCCAGGACGCCGCCAGAGTCGCCCGCGAGTTCGCCGAGGGGATCGGGATCGACGGCGTCGTGCTGACCAAGCTCGACGGCGACGCCCGCGGCGGGGCGGCCCTCTCGGTGAGGGCCGTGAGCGGCCGGCCCATCAAGTTCGTGTCGGTGGGCGAGAAGGTCGACGAGCTGGAGTCGTTCCATCCGGAGCGGATGGCTTCCCGGATCCTGGGCATGGGGAACGTCCTGACCCTGGCCGAGAAGGCTCAAGAGGTCTTCGATCGCAAGCAGACCGAGAAGCTGGAGCGCCGCATCCGGGCGGCGGAGTTCACGCTCGACGATTTCCTGGAACAGATCCGCCAGGTGAAGAAGATGGGGTCCCTCGGCGATCTGGCGCAGTTGATCCCGGGCATGAGCAGGATGAAGGGTCTGGAGGCCGAAGAGGGGCGGCTGGTGGCCGTCGAAGCCATGATCCACTCGATGACGCCCGAGGAGCGGCGGAATCCCAGGATCATCGACGGGAGCCGTCGCAAGCGCATCTCCAGAGGAAGCGGAACCCGGGTGGAAGACGTCAACCGGCTGCTGAGGGAGTTCGAACAGGTTCGCAAGCTGATGAGATCCATGAGGAAGAGAGGCCCGTTTCGCATGCCCCTCTCTCTGGGAGGTGCGTGAGGGAAACGCGGCGGTCTCCGATCGGAATCGCCGGAGGAGGTGAGTGTTGCGTGGTCAGGATTAGGTTGAGACGGGGCGGTAAGAAGAACCGCCCGTTCTATCGGGTGGTGGTCGTGGACAGCCGGGCGCGCCGGGATGGCCGGGTGTTGGAGAACGTCGGGTACTACGATCCGCTGACGGTCCCGTCGACAATCCGTCTCTCGGGAGACCGAATCCAGTGGTGGGTCGGGAAGGGAGCCCAGATGAGCCGACCGGTCAAGGCCCTGTTCAAGCGGGCGGGGGCTCTCGAGCCTCCGACGGTTTCCCCGGTCGGGGAGCCTGCACCTCCGCCGGCCGGCCCGGAGGCGTAGCCTCCGGGGCTTCGAGCGGCGACGAGGGGAGTAGCACGAGATGCGGGAGCTGGTCGAGTACATCGCCAAGTTGCTCGTCGAAGACCCGGATCAGGTCTCGGTCAGGGAGGTGGAGAGCGCGAAGACCACCGTCTACGAGTTGCGGGTTTCGCCCGAGGATCGGGGCAGGGTGATCGGCCGCCAGGGACGGACGGCGAGAGCGATCCGAACCCTGTTGAGCACCGCCGCGTCCAGAGCTGGCAAGCGGGCGGTGCTGGAGATTGTCGAGTAGGAAGGTGGGAGCCGTGGTGGAGCGCGGGCGCGTGATCTTGGGCCGGGTGACGAAGCCCCAAGGTCTGAAGGGTGAGGTTCGGGTGGCCCTCCTCGGAGGATCGGCGGACGTCTTCCGGCAGTGCGCCGAGGTCCGGGCCGTGCGGGAGGGGACGCCGGAGAGGCTGCTCACGCTCGAGTCGATCCGGGTTCAGGGACGAGTGCTCGTCGCGAAGTTCGCCGGTGTTCAGGACCGCGCGGCGGCCGAGTGCCTGGTGGGCCACGATCTCGAGATCGCAGAGGACGACGTCCCCGATCTCCCGGACGGTGAGTACTACACGTTTCAGCTGGAAGGGCTGGAGGTCGTCACCGTCGCGGGCGAGCGCCTGGGTATCCTGGAAGAGGTACTGGACCTGCCGGCTCACGACGTGTACGTGGTGCGGCAGGAGGATCGAGAGGTCCTGCTCCCGGCCACCGAGGAGGTGGTCAAGGAGATCGATCTGGGACGACGGCGCATGGTCGTCCGCCTGCTCGAGGGTCTGATGGAGTAGGGGGATCGATGCGGATCGATGTTGTGACGATCTTCCCCGAGATCTTCGAGGGGTTTCTGTCCCAGAGCCTGGTCAAGGCGGCCCAGGACCGCGGGCTCGTGGATATCCGCCTGCACGACCTGCGGACGTTTGCCGATGGGAAGCGCCAGGACGTCGACGACTACCCCTTCGGCGGCGGCGCCGGGATGGTCATGATGCCCGAGCCCATCGTCCGCGCGATCGAGCAACTCCGGACCGATGGTCCCGAGACGCGCGTGGTGCTCACCAGCGCGCAGGGCGCGCGGTACGATCAGCGAATGGCCGCCCGGTTCGCCGGGGAAGAGCGGATCATCCTGGTGGCGGGCCGGTACAAGGGCGTGGACGAACGGGTCGTGGAAGGGTGGGTGACCGACGAGGTCTCGGTCGGCGACTACGTACTCTCCGGAGGTGAGATCGGAGCCGTCGTTATCATCGACTCGATCATTCGACTCCTGCCGGGTGTCGTCGGCAATTTCGAGTCGGTCGAGACCGATTCGTTCTACGACATGATTCTAGGAAGTCCTCAGTACACGAGGCCGGCGGAGTTTCGGGGCCGTTCGGTCCCGAAGGTCCTGCTGTCGGGAAACCACGAGCAGATCAGGGTCTGGAGACGAACCCAGGCCCTCCGGCGGACACTCGAACGGAGGCCGGACTTGATCAAGGCGGCGAGCCTCTCGGAGGAGGACCGGCGCCTGATCGCGGAGATTCTCGCCGCGAGAAAGACGACGCAACACGAGCACGGGGGATGATCATGGGACTGATTGAGTCTGTGGGGGCGAAGACGCCGGAGAAGGAGTTTCCGGACTTCAAGCCGGGCGACACGGTGAAGGTCCAGGTTCGCGTGGTGGAGGGGGAGAAGGAACGGCTCCAGGCGTTTCAGGGGGTCGTGATCCAGCGCAAGGGCGCGGGGCCGGGGGAAACCTTCACCGTGCGAAGGGTCAGCGGCGGCATCGGCGTGGAGCGGATCTTCCCGTTGCGCGGGCCCGTCTTGTCCGACATCCAGGTCCTGAGGCGGGGCCGGACGCGTCGGGCCCGCCTGTTCTACCTGCGCCAGCGGAAGGGGAAGGCGGCCCAGGTGAAGGAGAAGCGCTACTAGGTCGGGCCTGGATTGGCCCGCGCAGGAAGGGCCCGGATGCCGGAGGCAGCGACCGTGCGGCCGACCGTGGCGGACACACGCCGCCGGCTTGCCCAGCAGGACTGGCTGGCGAGCGACGAGATGCTCGGGACTCTCTTCCGGGACGAGCGGTCTGGGGTACGGGCCCTGGCCGCCCGGGTCGTGGCGCGCCGCGCCGCACTCGAAGCCGAGCGCGATCGGATGGCCCGCATGCTTCGGTGGGAGAGGCAATGTTGGGCACGGGGAGAGAACGTGGTGGCGGGCGTGGACGAGGCGGGCCGGGGTCCCCTGGCGGGACCCGTGGTGGCTGCGGCCGTAATCCTGAGTCCCGGTTGGGATGTGGCCGGCGTGGATGACTCGAAGCGGTTGACGCCCGCCCGGCGCGAGGCGCTGTTCCCGAGCATCCTCAAACGGGCCGACGCCGTGGGCGTCGGTGTGGTCTGGCAGGACGTGATCGACCGGGAGAACATCCGGTGGGCGACGTTCCGGGCCATGCGTCAGGCCCTTCGGCGCCTGCGACGCGAGCCGGACGTCATCCTGGTGGACGGAGAGCGAATTCCCGGGCTTCGCCGGAGGCAGACGGGTCTGGCCGGAGGGGACCGGAGGTCTCTGTCCATCGCGGCGGCGTCGGTCGTCGCCAAGGTGGTCCGGGACCGAATCATGGGAGTCCTGGATCGACAATACCCAGGCTACGGGTTCTGGAAACACAAGGGGTACGGGACGCTGGCCCACCGGGACGCCATCGCCCGGCTGGGGCCCTGTCCCCTTCACCGGCGGACGTTCCTCACGGGGTAGGGTCGGGGAGGACGCGGTGACCACTTCGCACGAGGTGGGCCGCAGGGGGGAGCGGGCCGCCGTCCGGTGGCTCCGGGAGAGGGGCTATCGGATTCTCGAGACGAACTACCGCTGGCGGAGGGCCGAGATCGACGTGATCGCCCGGGACGGATCCCAGGTGGTGTTCGTCGAAGTCAAGACCCGCAAGGTGACCGCCTTCGGGTCTCCGGAAGGTGCGGTCGACCGCAGGAAGCAGGCTCAGATCGCCAAGGTGGCTGCGCACTACCTTCAGGTGCGCGGGATGGAGGGTGTGGACTGCCGGTTCGACGTTCTGTCGCTCCGGGAGGGGTCGAGACCCGGGCAAATCTCCGTGGAGCACTTCCGGAACGCGTTCTGGATCGACCGGCGGTTCGTCGTCTAACCCTGACGTTTCACCGGGGGTCCATGGACGTCCGGGCTCCTTGCGGGCTTCGACGACAGAAACTCGGGGGTAGATCGTGACGGTGGGCGCCTGTGTCCCCCAGGAAGCTCGTGTCCCCTCTCTCCGGTCCATTCGCGGCCCGGCCGGGGCCTTGCGGGTGAGCCGGCTCGGGGGTTCGAGATGAAGTGGCTGCAGACCATCGGGCTGCTGATTCTGGGGATCAACGCGCTCGTTGTCCTGATGGTGGGTTTGGTGTTGGCGGCCGACTGGCTCCGGCAGCGATCCGGGCACTTCCGGGGGCGGAGGCGCAAGGGTGCTTCCGGGGGCGTGCAGGAAGGGAACTCGGGAAATCAGGGGGAGACATGAACCGCACGGGCCTGGGATCGAGATGGGTGGCGTCCGCTCTGCTCCTCGTGGTGCTGGGTGGTCTCGTGGGCACCTCCGGATGTGGGCGCGCCGAGAAGCACTTCAAGGAGGCCGAGAAGCTGGCAGCGTCGGGCGAGTACGATGGGGCCATCCTGGAGTACCGCAAGACCATCCGCCACGACCCCAGACACACCAGAGCGCACAACGCGCTGGGCATCATCTACTTCGAGCGCCGGCTCTTCGACGCCGCCATCGCCGAGTTCCAGCAGGCGATTCTCGCCGACACCGCCTACGTGATGGCGTACTACAACCTGGGGAACGCGCTCAAGGCGACCGGCCGCTTCGATGAGGCGATGGCCAGCTACCTCAAGGCCCTCCAGCTCGATCCTGGACTGGCCATGGCGTACTACAGCATGGGCAACCTGTTCTTCCAGAAGGGCAACCATCCCGAGGCTCTCAAGAACTTCCATCGTGCGATCGAGCTGGAGCCGGACTACACCCTCAGCTACCACGCCATCGGCAATCTCTACATGGCCGAGGGGGCGATGGACGAGAGTATCCGGTACCACCGCAGGGCGGCCGGCCTGAGACCGGATCTGCCGCTCGCCCTGTTCGGACTGGCTCAGGCGTACACCGCGACGGACTCGATGGACTCGGCCATCGTCTACTACCGCCGTACCATCGCGCTGGACCCCAGCATCCTGATCGCCCGCCTCAACCTTGGGGGGGTGCTCATGGGGATGGGCGACGCCGAGGGCGCGATCGAGCAGTGGGAACGGGTGCTTGCCCTCCAGCCCGAGGGCGCGCTGGCCGACTCGGTTCGCAAGAACATCGAACGAGCCCGTCTGACGCTGGGCCCGTAGACCATCAGGGCCGCCTCCGAGGCGCGTGCGCCCGCCACACACGACTTCAGTCGACTCCCTTTCGTGCCGATCTACTTCTAGGAACGTTTTTGCGTCGGCAGTTACCCCTGCCGAGGGGGTGGTGAGCTTGGCACTGGGGCTCATTCGTCGGCACCATCGTAGACAGAGGCGGGAGAAGCGGGAGGTCCTCGAGAAAGAGCGGGACCAACTCCTGGCCGAGCTGGAGGAGGTCTACCGGCAGTTGGGGCTCGCGCTCGAGGGGTCCAGGAATGAGACCGGGGCTGCCTACGAGGAGCTCGTGCGCCGGGTCCGCTCGCTGGAGCAGGCCAACCAGCAACTCCGGGCGGTACAGGAACAGATGCTGCTGTCCGAGCGGAACGCCACGATGGGCCAGATGGCGGCCGAGATCGGCCACGAGGTCAAGAACTACCTGGCCGTGATGCGCGGCCGCGCCGAGATGATCCCCATGGCGCTCGAGAGAGAACAGCTCGACATCGTCCGGAGGGCGGGAGACGTCATCCTGGAGCAGGCCGACCGGATGGAGCGGCTGGCGAAGGGGCTGATGGACTTCTCCTCACAGAAGACCGAGATCTGCGCCTGCCATCTCAACGACTTGATTGCCCGGGTGATTCAGTTCCTGGAACCGACGAGCGCTCCTCTGGGGATCCGGATCCTGCCCCTGTTCGAGGAGGGGATCCCACAGATCGAGGCGGACCGGGCTCAAATCGAGCAGATGATGCTCAACCTGCTCAAGAACGCCATCGACGCGATGGAGCGGCGGGCCGGTCAGGTCGTCGTCTCCACCCGGTACGTCAAGTCCGAAGGCACGGTTGAGATCGCCGTCCAGGACGAGGGTTCCGGGATCTCCCACGAGCTCATCAGCCAGATCTTCGAGCCCCGGTTCAGCACCAAGGAGAGATCCCGCGGGTTCGGTCTGGCCATCTGCTACCGAATCGCCAAGAACCACGGCGGCACGATCGAGATCGAGAGCGCCAAGGGGCGGGGCACCGTCTTCGTCGTCACGCTCCCGAGAACCCAGACCTAGGGCCGCTCGCGGGCGCGGGCCTCGATCTGGACCCCAAGGATCCGATCCCCTTCGACCAGCTGGTCGACCATGTCCATGCCTTCGCTCACGCGGCCGAACACCGTGTAGCGGCGGTCGAGAATCGGCAGATCGTTCAGGCAGATGAAGAACTGAGAACCGCCCGTGTTCGGCTGGCCGGTGTTGGCCATACCGACGCTCCCGCGCCGATGCTCCCCGCCGCCGACCTCGTCTCTGAATGTGTACCCCGGTCCTCCGCGCCCGGTCCCGGTCGGATCTCCGGCCTGGGCCACAAACCCCGGAATGACGCTGTGGAAACTCAGGCCGTCGTAGAAGCCCTCCCTCGCCAGATGGATGAAATTGGAGACCGTGTAGGGAGCCGCCTCGGGCATGAGCTCGACCGTGAGGGTTCCCCTCGAGGTCAGGACACGGGCCGAGTAGGACTTCCCCGCCTCGACGGTCGCGTGCTTCAGGGGCCGGACGTCTCTCCGTGATGCGGCCGGGGGCGGCGGCCCGCCCGATTCTGGGAGTCGTTCCGAAACACGGTCCGACTCGCAGCCGGCCGCGAGCAGCGCCAGGGCCACCGCGCCGATGAGATTCCAGGCCACACCCGTCCGCCTGCGCCGGACCGGAAGTCCCCTCACCGCGCACCTCCCGCTCCGTCCACAAGCCCGCAGAAGGCTTCGATCTGGCCCGCAAAGGCCTCTTCGGACCTGAGGGGAATCTCGAGGACGACCGGTCTCCTGCTCAGGTACGAGACGAGGGACGGCAGGTCGATGCCGCCCTGCCCCAGCCCCACGTGGTCGACCTTTCCCCTGCGGTCGTGGAGATGGAAGTGGTGGATCCAGGGCTCCGCCCGGCGAAGGAAACCGGGGAGAGATTTGTAGCGTTCGTAGGGCATGAGCGCGGGAACGCGGAAGGCGCCTCTCCAGCGCTGATCCAGCCGGGGGAGGAGGCGGGACAGAAATCGGTCCGGTTCCCAGAGACGCTCGTGCGCGTGTCCGGTGTCCAGACAGATCCGCACGTGATCCTGGTCCAGGGTCTCGACGACGTCGAGCAGCCGGTCCAGGCGCACCAGCCGCTCTCCGTTCTCGACGCACAGGATCACGCCCTCGCCGGCGGCCCGCCGCCCCAGGTCTCCGAAGACCTCGAGCCACATCGGCCGTTCTTCGACCCACCCGACGCCCGCTCGGCCCCCGGGGGCGTGGCTCACCACGTAGGTCATGCCCATCCGGGCGGCGACCTCCAACGCCTCTGCGAGCTGCCTCCGGGATTCCTCCCGGATCCCGGTGTTGGACGCGATGGGGTTGAGATCGCGGAAGGGGAGGTGCGCGCCGCGATGCCGAAACCGGCGGGCGAACTCCCTCAGACGCTCGAGGGGGACGTCCCGGGGCCATTGGGTGGCGGGTCCGGGCTGGGTCTCGAGGTTGATCTCGACGACGGTGAGATCGAAGCGGTCGGCCAGACGCTGGTAGACCCCGAGGGCCTCCTCGAGGGTGAAACCGTGAAAGGTGGCAAGCGACAGGCCCAGGTCCATGACTCGCGCAGCCTAGCAGGTCCGGTCCCCCAGGTCAAGGCGCGGGCGGTGTGTCCCCTGTCCCGGCCGGACCTTGACATCCGCGGAGCGCTGTCGTATCCTGCACGCGGCGGACCGATGGCTCTTCCGCACGTCCGTCTCCCACGGGGTCGGGCTCTCCCCGGCCTCCTATCCGAGCGACCAGCGTGGAACCAGTGACCTGTGAAGCCCGCCGGCGGCGGAGTCGTCTCACCGCGCGCGGCGGAGGTGGAAGGAGTGAGGAAGGGTGCTGGCGAAGGTCACGAGTTGTGCCGTGCTGGGTGTAGATGCCTACCTGGTCCAGGTGGAAGTGGACCTGGGCTCCGGACTTCCCTCGTACGCCACGGTCGGCCTGGCGACCGAAGCGGTCAAGGAATCGCGAGACCGGGTGTTCGCCGCGATCAAAAACAGCGGGTTCCTTTTCCCGGCCAAGCGGGTCACCGTCAACCTGGGGCCGGCGGACATGAAGAAGGAGGGGGCGGCCTTCGATCTGCCCATCGCCATCGGCATCCTGGCCGCCAGCGAACAGATCGAAGCCCCCGCCCTGGAGCGGAGCGTGATCCTCGGGGAGCTTTCTCTGGACGGTTGCGTGCGGCCCGTCCGGGGGGTGTTGCCGATGGCGATGGAGACGCGACGGCGCGGGTTCGAACACCTGATCGTGCCCGTCGCGAACGCCCGGGAAGCCGGAGTGGTCGAGGACATCCGCGTCTACCCGGTGGCGACCCTGCGCGAAGCAATCGCCGTCCTCGCGAGCCCGGAGTCTCACACACCGCACCGGACGCGGGTCGAGGACGATCCGGAGGACGGCCCCGAAGCGGTGGACTTCGCGGAAGTCAAAGGCCAGGAGCATGCCAAGCGGGCGCTCGAGGTCGCCGCGGCCGGCGGACACAACATCCTGCTCATCGGACCGCCCGGCTCCGGAAAGACGATGCTGGCCCGCCGCCTGCCGAGCATCCTGCCGCCGCTCAATCGGCAGGAGGCCCTGGAGACTACCAAGATCCACTCGGTGGCCGGGCTCCTGCCCGAGCGGACGGCCCTGGTCCGCCGGCGCCCCTTCCGTTCGCCCCACCATACGATCAGCGACGCGGGTCTGATCGGCGGAGGACGGTACCCCCGCCCGGGCGAGGTGAGCCTGGCCCACCGGGGGGTCCTGTTCCTCGACGAGCTGCCCGAGTTCCGGCGGAACGTCCTGGAAGTGCTGCGGCAGCCGCTGGAGGACGGGTCGGTCACCATCTCCCGGGCCGTCATCTCCCTGGATTTCCCGGCCGGATTCATGCTCGCCGCGGCCATGAACCCGTGTCCCTGCGGGTACCGCACGGACTCCCGGAATCAGTGTTCGTGCTCGCCGATCGAGGTCGAGCGCTACCTGTCCAAGATCTCGGGTCCTCTCCTGGACCGGATCGACATCCACGTCGAGGTCCCCTCGGTGAGCTACCCGGAGCTGGCGAGCAAGGAACCCG
>Ga0180437_10007758_pt1 | contig 13865 bp, 10 predicted proteins | sample SS_ome_4_FD_132410 | JGI IMG/M metagenome (GOLD analysis project Ga0180437, IMG submission 132410) | Hypersaline lake sediment archaeal communities from the Salton Sea, California, USA - SS_3_D_1 metaG | ecosystem: Environmental > Aquatic > Non-marine Saline and Alkaline > Hypersaline >...
ACTTTATGGGCTCCCGTTGGAAACCATTTTCCAACGAGCGCGATGATCCTCGCTGGCACCCCGGTTAGATTACGAGGAAATTCGATGTAATTAACCCCATCAAAGCCTCCCGCCTTTGGAACAGGTTCATTTTTCCATGTGATGCGGAAAAGATTGCGTGAAGTGATGTCCCATAGGCCCAATTCCTTCAACTCCTCTTTGATCGAATCTGGAATTAGACCAGGATCCTTCATTTGAGCAAAAGTTGGGATGATGATGTTGCGTTCGCGTGCTCTCTGTACCGTTCTTTCCAAACGGTCTTCAATGACATTAAGATCAATCATTTTCTAGTTACCTCTACATGCTTAGTTTTCTGATTTCTCAGTTTGTTCTCTCACGATATAGAGCGGTCGCTCCTTAACCTCATCATAGATTCTACCAAGATATTCCCCTACGATTCCCAGGGAGATCAGTTGTACCCCACCCAAAAATAAAACCGCGATGAGAGTCGTAGCTTGACCAAAGAAAGCTTGTGAGCCCGTCAATCGCAGTGCAACCACAATGGGAATTGCGATCGCACTGATCCCGGCGCATATAAATCCGAAATAGGTGGCTAACTGAAGAGGGAAATAGGAAAAACCGGTTACCGCGTCTAAAGCCAGTCGCAGCATTTTTCTAAACGGGTATTTCGTCTCACCAGCAAAACGCGCCGCCCGCTTATAGGGAACCCCAATTTGACGAAACCCTATCCACGCAGCCATCCCGCGCGGGAAGCGATGTTTTTCTCTCATCGTCTTAAGGGTATTTACTGCTTGACGATCAAGGAGCCTGAAATCACCTGCATCGAGAGGGATCTTCACGTCCGTGATGCGGTAGATCAATCGGTAGAATAAGGAAGCAGTGAACCTCTTAAACCAGGACTCCCCCTCTCGCTCTGCTCGTACAGCGTACACAACCTCATAGCCCTCTTTCCAGCGGTCGATCAATTCAGGAAGGACCTCTGGAGGGTCCTGAAGATCGGCGTCCAAAATAATAACTGCATCTCCCTTGGCATGATCGATCCCTGCAGTGATGGCGATCTGATGCCCAAAATTTCGTGCGAAGATTACCGGGACAACATGTGAATCTCTCTCGGAGAGTTCAAGGATTTTCTCCGTCGAGCCATCTGAGCTACCGTCATCGACAAGAATGAGTTCCCAGGGCTCACCGATAGCCTCCATCACAGCTTGCACACGATTGTAGAACTCTTCAACGATTTCAATTTCGTTATAGACCGGTGCTGCCACAGAATATTTGACAGATTTTTTAGACATGTGTCTTTACCCTCTTCCCAAGGCAACTTTCAAAGCATCCAGTTCAGGCACGATGACCTTTGGTTCTCCGACAGCCTCGATGGCTGCGGAGACATCCTTCAATCCACTGCCTGTGATGAGCACCAAATGATGTTCATCTCCCCTAACCAACCCCATTTCCAAAGCTTTTACGAATCCGGCGTAAGAAGTGGCTCCCGCAGGTTCAGCGAAGATCCCTTCAGTTTTCGCCAAAGTCCGGATTGCACCTAGGATCGCTTCATCGGAGACAGCAAGGTATGCCCCTCCAGTTTGGGTCGCAGCGCGCAATGCCCGTAAGCCATCTCTGGGTAGGTCAACGGAAATGCTATCGGCGAAGGTTTTCGCCTCTACTGCAATGATTTTCTCTGTCTGCGCTTGAAATGCGTTATAAATGGCTGCGGATCCTGTCGCTTGTACGCCGAAGATCCTGGGGACCTTATCGATCCATTCTAATGCATAGAGATCCTTGAAACCCTTATGCAACCCCGAAATAATATTCCCATCCCCTACAGAGGTGAACACGGTATCGGGTACTTCCCAACGTTGTGGTAGATTGTCCGAACCCTTCCGGAGCAAAGTCAGTTGTTCGCAACTCTCAAATGCAGCAGTTTTCTTTCCTTCAGCTGTAAAAGGATTGTATCCCGTGTTTCGGCAGTACCAGCCGAAGTCTTGGGCAGCTTCTATTGTAAGATCGAATGCATCATCGTAAGAGCCATCCACCAGGAGCACCTCTGCCCCAAAGATGAGCAATTGCGCAACCTTTGCAGGGGGAGCATTTTTAGGAGCTAGAATAACCGCCCGTGCCTGAGCCGCAGCAGACATTCCTGCTTGAGCTGCGCCAGCGTTCCCCGTCGAAGCAGTGATCACAACTTCCGCGCCGATTTCCTGCGCACGAGCCACTACAATGGCACTGGCGCGATCCTTGAAGGAAGCTGTTGGATTACGCCCATCATCCTTGATCCATAGATTTTTTATCCCCAGGTTTCTTGCCAATCGATTCGACCGATAGAGAGGCGTCCACCCTACAGATCGGAGAGGCGTACCCTTGTGTCCAGGATCATCAACAGGGAGCAAAGGCAAGTAGCGCCAAATAGAACGATCGGGGTGTCTGACCAATTCGGCAGGAGTAGTAGCAGACATGATGGAGGCATAATCGAGAACAACGTCCAGGTTTCCCCCATCCGCAGGGCAGGTGTAAAGGACCTCTTCGGGGCTATACTCCTCTCCGCAAACAGAGCACAGATAACCCAGAAATAGTCCCATCCTAAAGCCCTCTCTCGCCTCGAATGTAGGGAAGCCCTAAGGCTGCTGGTGCCCCTAACCTTTTACGCACTGCCTCCCGGGATCCGAGCACGAGGACAAGAATGGTAAAAGCATAAGGCAACATTTGCAGGAAAAAACCCCAATAGGGATTGTAGTAAAAGGGATTGCGTAATCCTAAGAGTGTTGTGGGTCCCTGAATATCCAGGATCGAACGCCGTAATGCCCCGAAGGCGTAGGATCCGAGTGCAGCACGTACCGGATCCCATTGAGCAAAGATCACCAAGCCTATAGCGATCCAACCTTGGCCGGAGGTAGTTAATTGACTGAACCATCCCGGTGAGATCGCCAGGCTAATGGTCGCACCCGATAAACCGGCGAAAACGCCTCCCACGAAAACATAGAAATATCGCAGTCGAGTAACATTAATCCCTAGCGCATCTGCTGCAGCTGGGAACTCACCGACCGCTCTCAGGTGCATCCCTGGTCTGGTACGGTTGATGTAGTACCACGCCAGTGGAACGGAAAGGTAGCCTATATAAACCATCACACTCTGGTTTGTAAACAGAATGGGACCAAGGATCGGAATTTGAGTTAAACCAGGTATTGTGAAAGTTGGGAGAAGAGATAACGCCCCAGCCTTACTCAATCCCTCCCCAAAAACCAGACTCAAGCCTGTTCCAAGAAAGGTCAAAGCCAAACCACTCACAACCTGATCGGCTTGAAAATGGATGGATACCAATGCATGCACCTGGCTTAGAAGGCCTGCCACTAGCATGGCAACCAAGACCCCAAGCCAGGGATTGCCTGTGGCAAATGCTGTACTAATTGCGCTCATAGCCCCGATAAGCATCATCCCCTCAACGCCCAGGTTTAAGATCCCAGAGCGCTCCGTGAAAATCTCACCGATCGTAGCGAAGAGCAAAACGGTGCCAGAAGCGACACCTGCCTGTAAGATGATAATCAGATCCATCGCCTAGGCCTCCCGCGCTAACTTCACTATTCTTATTCGGTAACGTAATAAGAAATCACTGGCGATTAAACAAACCAGGATAATCCCCTGAATCAACATTGGGATTCCTGAAGGTTGAATTTCCCTTCCAGCAAGGATCAAACCACCGAATAGAATCGAGATCGGCACGATTAAGAAGGGATTGAGTTTCGCTAGCCAAGCAATAATAATTCCTGTAAATCCATAGCCTGGCGAGATAGCACCTTGCAAGCGATGGACTACGCCCGATATTTCAGACATCCCCCCCAACCCAGCTAGTGCACCGGAAAGCATCATCACCAGGATGGTGTTTCGCATGATGTTAATACCGGCATATTTTGCTGCCCGAGGATTGTCACCGATCAATCGGATTTCATATCCCCATCGACTGCGATAGACGATCCACCAAACGATTGCAGCTGCGACAAGACCGAAGATGAGCCCCAGATGGGTTGTTAAACCACGGAAAGCGGGAATATCCTTACCGAAATCCGTAAGCCGCGGCAACCACGCCGTCTTCGGAAACTGCGGACTCATTTGAAAGCCACCCTCTGTCCATACTGCGAAGATGAAAAAGTTATTCCAAGCAACCGCGATATAGTTCATCATCAGAGTTGAGATAATCTCATTGACATTGAATCTTGCCTTTAAAAATCCGGGGATGAAACCCCAGAGTGCCCCGGCGATCATACCGACGATCATCATTGCAGGAAGCATCAACCATGCAGACGTATCAGGTGGCAAGAGGGGAGTTAACACAACTGCACTAGCCCCAAAAGCACCTAAAAAGAACTGCCCTTCTGCTCCGATATTCCACAACCGCATTCGGAAGGCAATGGCACAGGCTAAGCCTGTCAAAATGAGCGGAGTTGCCTTAGTCAATGTATCCGACAAAACACCCAGGCTACCGAAAGAAGCTTTCACCATAAAGCTATAAGCCCGGATAGGATCTCCGCCCACAAATTTCAGTACAACGCCTCCTAAGATAAGTGCCAGGATCACTGCTCCGAGAGATATTGCTCCTGAGAACCAGCGGGGTTGCTCCAAGCGAGTCTCGAATTTTACCCTGAAGGGAAAGGACCATCTCCGTTGAGAGAGATCTTGTTCAGATATACTCATAGTTCAACCTCCTCAACTCCATCGATATCCTCCAATCGTGTCCCGGTCATCATCAAACCCAAAATCTCAGGTTCTGCTTCCTTTACTTCCCCCATGATCTCGCCTTCATAGATCGTATAGATACGATCGGAGAGGGCAATCAGTTCCTCCAACTCCTCGGAGACTAGTAGGATCGCAGCTCCATTCTCACGCTGAGCGAGTAGAAGCCTCTGGACTCCCTCAATTGCCCCGACATCCAATCCTCGTGTAGGCTGCATGGCGATCATAAGATCCGGTTCAGAGGAGATTTCTCTAGCAAGGATCAAGCGTTGCAAATTCCCTCCCGACAACAATCGCGCATGGGTTTCTACCGTGGGAGCCATGATCTCATATTCATCCCGCAGTTTTTCTGCGTGCTCTTTTGCCACAACATGATCTACCGACCAGCCTTTCGCAATGGGAGGTTCACGATACCCCTTCATGATGATATTATCGGTAACGCTTAGATTTGGAGCGGATCCGACATGAGTCCGATCTTCTGGAATATGCGAGACCCCGGCCTCGATCACACGCCTGACTTGCCCAACACCCCTGCCTGAAGATTTGCGCTCATCGATGAGAGTTTCTCCATGCACACGCACGCAACCGCCGGATACGGGACGTAAGCCGGTGATCACCTCGGCAAGTTCAGTCTGCCCATTCCCAGCCACCCCTGCCAATCCAACGATCTCACCTGAACAAACATTTAAGGAGACGCCTTTCAAGGCTGGTAACCCCTTGTCATTCTCTGCTAAGAGATCCTCAACGACGAGTACCTTTTCCCCCGGAGTGCTATCTGCCTTCTCTAAGCGGAAAAGCACCTTTCTACCCACCATGAGTTCCGCCAGATGCTGCTTATTCGTATCCGCAGTGATGACCCCCTCTGCACTTACTTTTCCCTTCCTCAGAACTGTGATTCGATCCGCAATGGCCATCACTTCATCCAGCTTGTGGCTGATGAAAACGATCGATTTACCCTCCTCCGTCATCGACCGCATGGTTTTAAACAATTCCTCAATTTCTTGAGGAGCTAAGACCGCTGTCGGCTCATCCATGATGAGGACATCTGTTCCACGATAAAGCATCTTAAGGATCTCGACACGTTGTTGTTCACCCACCGATAACTGCCAAATTTTGAGACCTGGATCGACGTGCAGCCCGTATCTTTTCCCCAAATCCGCAATGATCTTCTCATAATGGGAAATGTTCAAGCGGAACTTGGGCTCATCCAAGCCCAGTAGAATATTCTCCGTGACCGTTTGCGATGGGACCAGCATAAAATGTTGATGCACCATCCCTATGCCGTGATTAATAGCATCGCGAGGGGACCTGAATTCCACTTGCTTACCATGGACAAAAATCCTTCCCCCATCCTGCCGGTAGAGCCCGGTAAGGATATTCATCAAGGTGCTTTTTCCTGCACCGTTCTCCCCCAAAAGTGCGTGAATCTCACCCTTTCGTAGGGTGAAATCAACATCATCATTAGCCAAAACACCAGGGAATTGCTTGCTGATTCCCTCCATTTCGACTGCGTTTTTATCATCGTTCATGGGCAACCATTACCCTTCTCTATAAAGAGATCTAAAACAAACGAGGTCGGCGCTAGAATTCAAGCGCCGACCCATTCCAAAGCTTAACCTTGAATTACTCCAGCGATGGCAGTTCGGCAGTAATGCCTTCAGCCCACCAGTACATGCAGTACTCGCACTCCAATCCTGGTGCACCAGGTGGGAATTGATCGATATCACTATATTCGAAGGACTTGCCTTCCTCGATAATCAGATTCCCCTGGTTGTCGTAGATCGGACCAGAGAATAGATCGAAACGATCAAATTCTCCAGCTAGCATCTGATCTAGTACATCACGCACCTCTTGAATGACATCATCCGGCAATTCAGCCAAACCAGGAGTGAGTTCTTCACCATCCATGAAACCAAAGAGACCCATGCCACCAGTGTCAGCCTCGAAGTAATGCCAACCTGCCTGGTAGGTGCCATCGATAACACCCTCAGTGATCTCTGCATAGACAGGACCCCAAACCCAGTAAGGCGCCGTCAAGCAGGCGTCCACTTTGCAGGAGCCATACCAGTCATAGGTAACTCCCCATTTGCCCTTCTCTTGAGCGACATCTGCAACGGCTGGTGTATCCGCGCCGGTGAAGACAACTTGCGCTCCGGCGTCGAAGAGCGAAGCAGCTGATTCCTTCTCAATGATGGGATCATGCCAGGTGTTAATCCATCGGATATCCATCGTGCACTCGGGGCAGGTTTTCCTCATCCCCAAAGCGATAGCGTTACCCAATCGGATTTCTTCTGGAATGGGGAAGGTTGCCATGTAGCCAAGTTTGGGATTGCCGTCCAACTTGGCTCGCGCCCCAGCGAGCATACCCGCCAGATATTTCATATCTTCCATGGCACCAAAGAGATTACCAAAGTTGCTCTCATTGGATTTATAACCGCTAATGTGGATGTAAACAGTGTCCGGGAATTCTTCAGCAACCACTTCCATGCCATCCATATAACCAAAGGACGTGCCTAAGATCAGATCAAAGCCCTTTCGTGAGAGACTGCGGAAGATTTGTTCTGAATCCGTTCCTTCAGGGACATTCTCAATGTAAGCGGTGTGGACATTCTCGACATTCTCCTCCACATACTCCAGACCTTCATAGTGAGCCTGGGACCATCCGCCATCATCATGGGGTCCAATCAAAACCGCAGCTACATTGAATTTCCCTTCCTCTACAGCAGGGATTTCAAAGCCGCCAACCACTTCCGGTGTTTCATCGGCACCGCCGCAGGCTGCCACAAGTAACGTCACCAGAACCAACATCGTGGCAATGCGTAACGTTTTTGTCGATATCATTTCAAACTCCTCCCTAATATATGAGTCTTTGATTAGCTTTTTCTTCCGTTCTCGATGGTAAGTTCCCTAAATCACCTCCTTATACATTTCTGCACATAGGTAATTTAATTGTGTACGATCCGTGTACCAGTTTCCCCCAGTAATGCGCGTTCGATGTTTCCGGGATCGGTGATTAATGCTTCTTTTCCCCCATTTTCCATGTAGTCGATGACGGCTTTGATTTTGGGTTCCATACTACCCTTCGCAAAATGACCTTCTTCCAGATAACGCTTAGCGTCCGCAAGTGTCATTCGATCAATCCACTGCTGGTTCGGTTGATTAAAGTTAAGTGCCACTTGTTCTACCGCAGTTGAGATCAAGAATAGATCGGCTTGGATATCCACTGCAAGCAAAGCAGAGGCAAAGTCCTTATCAATCACAGCTTCCACACCAATAAGCTCTCCTTTATCATCTTCGACAACCGGGATCCCACCGCCGCCTACTGCGATCACGACAAACCCCTGAAGGATTAAGGATTGGATGGGATCCTTCTCCACAATACGAATTGGTTTTGGCGACGGAACAACCCTGCGCCAGCCTCGCCCAGCATCTTCGACCACAGCCCAACCGTCTTTCTCGCTTCTATCCATCGCCGTGGGTTCGTCCATAAAGGAACCTATCGGCTTGGAAGGATTTTCAAAAGCAGGGTCTTCTCGATCTACCAATACTTGGGTCACCACTGTCGCAGCTTGCTTTTGCATCCCACGCTGAAGGAACTCATTATGAAGAGCCTTCTGAAACATGTACCCAATGGCGCCCTGTGTGTCGGCACCACAGGAATCAAGGGGCACAGGATGCAACTCATGTAAGGCAAGTTCTGCTCGACGTAAGATGAATCCCACCTGAGGGCCATTTCCATGGGTGATGACGACATCCCATCCAGATTCGATCATCCCAGCGATATGGGACATGGTCTGCGCTGAGGCTTCATATTGATCGGGTACCGTTCGACGGGCTTTATCGATGATCAGGGAATTTCCACCAACAGCAACCACTGCAAATTTCCTTTGGGCAGAATCACTCATTGATTTATCCTCCATTAACGCATCGTCAGCGCCATGACCGCTTTCTGGGCATGCATCCGATTTTCAGCTTCGTCGAACACCACACTGTGCGGACCATCCATCACGCCATCTGTAACCTCAATATTGCGGTCCGCTGGAAGAGGGTGCATATAAATCGCATCATCTTTAGACAGGGACATCTTGCGTTCGTCAGTGATCCAATCTTCATATTGATCCTGAATGCGTTTACCTTCATCCGCATCCATGGTTGTGAGCAGGGGGCCCCAGGATTTGGCATAAATAATATCCGCATCCTTAAAAGCCTCTTCCATATCATCCACAACTTCAAAGCCGGTATGATACTTGCGGGCTTGTTCCTGAGCTTGATCCATAATCTCGGGCATAAGCTTGAATTCAGGAGGATGAGCCAATACCACATCCAACCCGAATCGAGGCATTTGAAGGATGAGAGATTGGGGGACCGAGATGGGCTTGAGGTAGGAAGCTGCGTATGCCCAAGAAACCACCATTTTCTTCCCACGTAAATCCCGGCCTTTCTTTTCGATGATCGTCATCAAGTCTGCCAAGATTTGGTGGGGATGGTAGATCTCGCATTGCATATTTAACACGGGCACTCGCGATGCTTCGGCAACCAAGTTTAAATATCGGTTCCCAATGCCCCAATCCACATGTCGGATGGCGATGCCATCAAAATAGCGTCCAAAGATCTCACCCATTTCTCTTTCAGTATCGCCATGAGAAATTTGTGTGGTTCTCGATTCAATAAATGCCGCGTGCCCGCCTAGCTGTGCCATTCCAGCCTCAAAAGAACCCCGTGTTCGGGTACTTGAGAAGAAAAACAACATGGCCAGAACTTTATCCCGAAGATAGGGATGCGGTTCACCCAGAGCTCGTTTGCGCTTCAAGTCAAAGGCGACATCCAGGATGGTTTCAACCTCCTCCTTGCTGAAATCCAGATCGCCGATTAAATCTCGTCCTCTAAGATCCGTTTGCATAACGACATACTCTCCTTATTCCTATCTCTAATCGCTAGTCTAATGATCTTTCGCTTATGACTAGAATGTAGAAATTTTAAGTTTATTCCATAGCACCTAAAATAAGCGCTAGTAACGCCATGCGCATAACAACGCCGTTGAAGGCTTCCTGCCAATACCGAGACCAACGAGTAATATCGACATCCGGTGGAATCTCATCCATCCGCGGTAAGGAGTGAAGTAAAATCGCATCCGATTTTGCTTTTGTGGTGAGCAACTCACGTGTAATTTTGTAATTGGCTGGGGTTAAACCGATATCACCACTTCGTTCATCGACAGATTTGGTGTAGTCCGGCTGTACGACTGGCTCTACCAGAATGACATCCGCATCGGCGATGGCTTGTTCGACATGCTCAGCTTCCTTGTAGTCCAAGCTATAGTTTGCAATCTCAGCTTTAAACTCCTCCGTGAGGGACATATCGGGGGGAGAGACAAAGGTGATCGGGCAGTCGAATTGGGTCAATCCGTAGGCTAAGGAATGCATGGTTCGCATGCGCATATCGCCTACAGCTAACCATCGCAAGCCATCGATGCGTCCCTTTTCCCGGAGCACGGTGTAGAGATCGGTTAAAACTTGCGTCGGATGTTCACCCCAACCATCACCCCCGTTGATCACGGGGACAGAGGCCCACTTTGCGGCCTCATGCGGGGCACCTTGTTGGAAGTGACGCATTACGATCGCATCCCCGTAAAATTCCAACATCTTGACCGTATCTTTAATGGATTCTTGATAGAAATCCCCTGCCCGAGTCATTTTGGCATCCGAGAAACCTGTCACCTGACCTCCGAGGCGGATCATGGCTGCCTCGTGTGCGAGGCGTGTGCGGGTAGAGGGCTGGTAAAAGGCTGTCACCAGAGTCTTTTCTTTCAGTAAGTCCGTGTTGCGTCGTGAGCGCGCAATGGGTTCTAATTCTTTAGCAATCTCGAATACTCTGAAAAATTCCTGTCGCTCAAATTCCTTGAGGGAAAGGATGTCACGACCTAAAAAACTACGCATGGATCTATCTCCTGATAATTAAGTTATTGTTTTTTGAAGTTTCCATCCGGCTCATACACTGAAAGAGATGGGATTTCCTTTCAACTTCCATCTCCGTCTTCTACTAAAGATATAAGTTCAAATTTCGTTACATCGACCAATCCCATATCAGAGATACGGAGTTCTGGAATCACGACGAGGGCTAATAAACTCAGCTGCATATTGGCATTGTTTAATGTGCAGCCGCATTGGCGAAAGCCATCTAAAATCCCTTCCGCCTTTTGCGCCACGATCTCCGCTCGTTCATTGGACATCAAACCCGCAATGGGTAATTCAACCAGAGCGATGACCTCCCCTTGACGGATCACAATCTGGCCACCTCCAACTCTTCCTAATTCATTAGCCGCCTTGGCCATACTTTGCTCATCTGTTCCCACAACAATCATATGGTGTGAGTCATGCGCTACGGTTGAAGCGATAGCACAAGGTTCCGTAAAACCAAAACCCTGTACAAATCCAACCTGAACCTCACCCGTCGCTTTATGTCGCTCTACCAGGGCAATTTTGGCTAGATCAGAGGAGATATCACAAGGAAGTTCCCCGTTTTGAGATTCAAGTTTGAGACGAAGGTGGCGTGTGGGCGCTTGATTTTCAATCACCCCGATGACGTTCACCTCCACCTGCCCATCACTAGAGATGGGGACGATGAAATCATTTGCTGTCAATTCGCTTCCCAGTTTCACGGAGGATTTAACTTCTTCGGGATATTCAAAGGGTGGGATCTCGATCAATAACTTCCCGTCCTCAGCAACTTTTTGACCTTTAGCTATCACCAGATCCGCGGAGAAGGAATCCAGATCTCTCACCACTAAAATATCAGCATACCGCCCGGGCGCAATTTGCCCCATATCTCGAGCCACACCGAAGTGTTCGGCGGTGTTCAATGTCGCCATCTGGATTACCGTCAGAGGCGATACTCCCTGCTCGATGGTGTGCCGTACAACACGATCCATATGACCATCATGCACCAGCGTTCCGGAATGGGAGTCATCCGTCACCAGGATAAAATGCCTTGGATCTAAACCAAGTTCCGTGACAGCCTTTATTTGGGCAGCGACATCATGCCAGCCAGATCCTAAGCGGAGCATAGCTTTCATACCCTGTCGAATTCGAGCAATGGCATCCTCAAGGCGTGTGCCTTCATGATCATCCTCTGGACCACCGGCAGCATATCCGTGAAAAGGGAGCCCCAGATCCAGTGAGGCATAATGGCCACCGATCACCTTTTGGGCTACTCGGGTCTCGGCCATTTCAGCGTGCATCTTCTCGTCAGAGAGGAAAACCCCGGGGAAGTTCATCATCTCGCCAAGGCCGATGATTCCTGGCCATTTCATCGCTTCCGCAACTTCAGCCGGACCAATCTCGGCGCCGGGTGTTTCCAATCCTGGTGCAGAGGGGACACAGGATGGCATCTGAACCCAGACATGGATAGGTTGTAGACGGGCTTCGTCCACCATGAGTTTTACGCCTTTTAGACCAAAAACGTTGGCAATCTCGTGGGGATCAATAAACATGCCCGTTGTGCCATGCGGAAGTACAGCGCGCACAAATTCCGTCACGGTGATCATGCCCGACTCGACATGCATGTGTCCATCCAGTAAACCGGGGACAAGATAGCGATCGTTGGCGTCAAGGATCTCTGTATGTTCGCCGATCGTATGGCTAGCATCCGGACCCACATAGGCTATACGCTCACCGGCCACAGCAATCTCAGTGCTTTCGAGAATCTCTCCAGATTGAACGCACACCCAACGGCCGTTGCGTATGACGAAATCAGCCGGTATGCGTCCCATAGCAACATCCACTAGCTGACGCGTAATTTCTCCCCATTTGCTGGAATCCATTTAAATTTCCCTCCTCCATCCTTCCCAATCCAAAGGGAAGGATCCTAAAGGTTTCCCACCAAGCGTTGGGAAGCCTGATTATGAGAGACGACCAGTGAAGGAACATCCAAGCTAGAGAGTACTCCCCCTTTAACCACAGGTTTGCCATGGACGTAGTTATAATCCACAGAAACAGGTTGACACAGAACTAACGCCGCGACAGGATCGTGATGTGCCCCTGCGAGTTCCAATCGAGATAATCGAAACGCGACGAAATCAGCGCACATCCCAGGTTGCAGGGATCCAATATCTTCTCTTCCCAGGACTTTCGCACCACCAAGGGTAGCCATCTCCAATGCTTGCCGTCCCGTCAATAAGGCTTCCTGGTCATCGATCTCCGGTGCCACTGCTGCTCCGAGCCTCGAAAGGAGTAAGGCTTGCCGAGCCTCAGCCATCATGTGCGAACTATCATTACTCGCTGAACCATCTACTCCGAGACCCACGGAGACTCCCTGCGCAAGATACCTTCGGATCGGTGCAATTCCAGATGCCAGACGCATATTTGATGAAGGACAATGGGCAACACCAATTCCTGCAGTTGCCATGCGATCCACTTCTTCTGGGTTGATATACACGGCATGGGCGAACCAAACATCTTCACCTGACCAATCCAGTGACTCGACAAAGGCTAACGGACGATGGCCAAACTCTTGCAGACAAAAGGTCTCCTCATCCAGGGTTTCTGCAAGGTGAGTATGGAGCCTAACACCATAGCTCCTGGCTAAAGCTGCTGCCTCACGCATCAAAGATGGCGTTACGGAAAAGGGTGAACATGGTGCGAGTACGATCTGCACCATCGCCCCGGGCTCAGGGTCATGGTACGTTTCGATCAATCGTTGGCTGTCCTTTAAAATCTGATCCTCGGACTCAACCACGCGATCGGGTGGCAATCCGCCTTGGCTTTCCCCGAGACTCATGGAGCCCCTGGATGCGTGAAGGCGCATTCCTACGCTGGAAGCCGCTTCGATTTCATCGTCTAAGCGACAGTCATTGGGGTAAATATAAAGATGGTCAGAGGCCGTTGTACAACCCGAGAGTGCAAGTTCAGCCAAAGCAAGCTGTGTTGATATGCGGATATCTTCACTGCGCATACCTGCCCAGATGGGATAGAGCGTTTTAAGCCACGTAAAAAGATTTGCATTCTGTGCGGCTGGGACAGCTCGGGTGAGTGTTTGATAAAAATGATGATGGGTATTAATGAGGCCAGGAAGGACAATATGATCTGTCAGATCAAGCACTTCATCCGCAGAGGTGGGAAGTTGATCGGTGGGTCCAACTTGCTGGATCC
>Ga0180437_10007759_pt1 | contig 13864 bp, 9 predicted proteins | sample SS_ome_4_FD_132410 | JGI IMG/M metagenome (GOLD analysis project Ga0180437, IMG submission 132410) | Hypersaline lake sediment archaeal communities from the Salton Sea, California, USA - SS_3_D_1 metaG | ecosystem: Environmental > Aquatic > Non-marine Saline and Alkaline > Hypersaline > Sediment...
CAGGGCTACCGGATCGGCAGCAGTCGGTTCTCGCTGTCGCGGCTCTTCGGGCGGTACAGGATGGCGCTCTGCTACTCGCCGCAGGGCTCGGGCATCTACGACAACCGGCCCTGGGTGAGCGCCTACGGCTACGGGTATACGTATTCGGGGGGCCGCAGCCTCTGGATCGAGCTGAGCGCGGCGGGGTATTGAAACCGGGCCACACGAACCGCGGCCCGGCTTCAGCGAACACCCGTTTCTGTGCTATAATCCGAGCGGTGTAGTCAATGGCGCGGCAATTCGAGCTGGTCTCCGAACTCACCCCTAAAGGCGATCAACCGCAGGCCGTCGAGGGCCTGGCCGAGGGCGTATCGAGCGGCCTCAAGCGGCAGACGCTGCTTGGGGTCACCGGCTCCGGGAAGACGTTCACGATGGCGCATGTGATCGCGCGCGTCCAGCGGCCGACACTGGTCATTGTGCACAACAAGACGCTGGCGGCTCAACTCTGCGGCGAGTTTCGGGAGTTCTTCCCCGACAACGCGGTGGCGTACTTCGTGTCGTACTACGACTACTACCAGCCGGAGGCGTACATCCCGCAGACGGACACCTACATCGAGAAGGACGCGTCGATCAACGAGGAGATAGACCGGCTGCGGCACTTCGCGACACAGGCGCTCTTCGAGCGGCGGGACGTGATCGTGGTCGCGAGTGTGTCTGCGATCTATGCGCTCGGGTGCCCGGAGGAATACGAGCGCCTGACCTTTCAGGTGAAGCAGGGGGAGAGCTACGATCGAGACCGGATGCTGCGGCGGCTGGTGGCGATGCAGTTCTCGCGCAACGACGCGAACCTGACGCGGGGGCGGTTCCGCGTGAGGGGCGATGTGCTCGAGATCCTGCCGGTGGATGAGGAGCGGATCACGCGCATAGAGATGTTCGGCGACGAGGTCGAGCGGATTCTCTCCATCGATCCCGTCACCGGCGAGGCCGTGGACGAGCGGGAGGGGTGCATGATCTTCCCGGCGACGCACTACGTGTCCGACGCCGAGCAGCAGGAGCGGGCCATCGCCTCCATCGAGCGGGAGCTGGGGGAGCGACTGCGCCACTTCCACGAGCGCGGGCGCGTGCTGGAGGCGCAGCGGCTGGAGCAGCGCACGCGCTACGATATGGAGATGATCCGGGAGATCGGATACTGCGCGGGGATCGAGAACTACTCTCGCCACTTCGACGGACGGGAGCCGGGACAGGCGCCGTATACGCTGCTGGACTACTTCCCCGAGGATTTCCTCACCATTGTAGACGAGAGCCACCAGACAATCCCGCAGATCGCGGGGCAGCACGCGGCCGATCGATCGCGGAAGGACAGCCTGGTTCTGCACGGCTTTCGGCTGCCATCCGCCTACGATAATCGGCCCCTGACGTTCGAGGAATGGGAGGATCGCGTCGACCAGGTGATCTTCACCTCGGCGACGCCGGGGCCGTACGAGCAGCGGGTGAACGAGCGGGTGGTGGAGCAGATCATCCGGCCGACCGGGCTGGTGGACCCGGAGGTCGTCGTGCGGCCGACGAAGGGGCAGATCGACGACCTCATCGGGGAGATCCAGGAGCGGGTCTCCCGCGGGCAGCGGGTGCTGGTGACGACGCTCACGAAGAAGATGGCCGAGGACCTGGCGGAGTATCTCGCCGAGATGGACCTGAAGGTGCACTATCTCCACTCGGAGATACAGACGCTTGTGCGTTCGGAGATTCTGCGCGACCTGAGGCTTGGGGTGTACGATGTGGTCGTGGGGATCAACCTGCTGCGGGAGGGGCTGGACCTGCCCGAGGTCAGCCTGGTGGCCATCCTCGACGCGGACAAGGAGGGATTCCTCCGGTCCGAGACGTCGTTGATCCAGACCATCGGGCGGGCGGCGCGACACGTGTCCGGCCAGGTTGTCATGTACGCCGATGAGGTCACCGACTCGATGCAGCGGGCCATCGCGGAGACCAATCGCCGCCGCGAGCGCCAGATCGAGTACAACGACGCGCACGGCATCAAGCCGGAGTCGGTGCGGAAGGCCGTGCGAGATCTGCTGGTGGCCGAGGTGGCGGAGGAGCCGGCGATCTACGGCGCGGGCGAGCCCGGGAGGGACCCGGCGGAGATCGTCGCAGAGCTGGAGCACGACATGCGGCTGGCGGCGCAGGAGCTGCGCTTCGAGGAAGCGGCGGAGATACGAGACCGCATCCGGGCGCTGCAGGGGGAGCCGCCGGAGCCCGCGAAGGGGCGGAGTCGCTCGGGCCCGGGACGGCGCAAGCGGCGGCCGCGGTGAGGTAACGGCGACGGAGGGGCTTCGGCAGTAGAAGTGGCTGTCTCACAATTGCGCTGACAGCCTCGCGAGACTAGAGCAGATTCTCCGCCCCTAAGTCCGCCGTAGGCGGACCGGGGTGGCGGTCGCCAGAGGCGACCTAGCCACTTCGGTCGGAATGACACCTAGCGGGGCACGGAGGCCCCGCCCTGCAGAACAGGACGGAGAGGCCAGGCGCTCTGGGGTATATGAGACAGCCACTAGAACTAGCGAAGGAGCCGAAGGGTGGTACGATGACTTGTCAGGGCGCTGATGCACCCTGACGGGAATGGATCCTTCGCTGCGCTCAGGATGACACCGAGGGAGTCAGGCCTGCCCGACCCTAAGGTCTCTCTTGGTGTCATTCTGAGACGGCCGAAGGCGGGCGAAGAATCCATTCATTGTCGGGTTCTGACCTTTGGTCAGAGACAACTTGGAGAAGTAGGTGCGCGGCAGAACTTATTGCGTCTACATCATGGCGAGCCGAACCTGCACTCTCTATGTTGGGGTGACGAGCGATCTCGAGCGGCGCGTATTCGAACACAGGGAGAAGCTGGTCCCGGGCTTCACGCGCAGGTACGGTATCACTCGCCTGGTTTACTACGAGGATTACGGTGAAGTGCTGGAGGCGATTGCCAGGGAGAAGCAGATCAAGGGATGGCGGAGGGCGCGCAAGGTTGATCTCATCGAGTCGACCAACCCACGATGGCGAGACCTGAGTGAAGGGTGGTACGATGACTTGTCAGGGCGCTGATGCACCCTGGCGGGAATGGATCCTTTGCTGCGCTCAGGATGACACCGAGGGACTCACGCCGCGCAACGCGAGAATGGTTCTGAAACATGGCCTCCGATAAGATCATCGTCCGGGGTGCCCGGCAGCACAATCTGAAGAACATCACGGTCGAGATACCGAGGGACAAGCTGGCGGTCATCACGGGCTTGTCCGGGTCGGGAAAGTCGTCGCTGGCCTTCGACACGATCTACGCGGAGGGCCAGCGGCGATACGTGGAGTCGCTCTCGGCCTACGCTCGGCAGTTTCTGGGGGAGATGCACAAGCCGGATGTAGACTTCATCGAGGGGTTGTCGCCGGCCGTATCCATCGACCAGAAGTCCACCACCAGAAACCCGCGCTCCACGGTGGCGACGGTCACCGAGATCTATGACCACATGCGTCTGCTGTGGGCGCGCATCGGCCAGCCTCACTGTCCGGAATGCGGGCGCCCGATCGTGCAGCAGACGGTGGAGCAAATCGTAGACCAGGTGCTGCAGTTCCCCGACGGGACGCGCATCCTCATTCTGGGTCCGGTTGTGCGGGGGCGCAAGGGCGAATACCGACAGATCTTCGAGGACATCCGCAGGCAGGGGTTCGCCCGGGTGCGGGTGGACGGCAATGTGGCGGACCTGTCCGAAGTGGGCGAGCTGCGTCTCGCCCGCTACAAGCAGCACACCATCGAGATCGTTGTGGACCGGGTCGTCGTGCGTCCCTCGGCGCGCAAGCGGCTTGCCGATTCCATGGAGCTGGCGCTGCGCGTGGGCGGCGGGGTGGCCATCGTCGATCCAGTGGAGATGCCGGAGACGGATGCGGGAGAGATCGGCGAGATGCAGTTCAGCGAGCGCTTCGCGTGCGTGCACTGCCAGCGCAGCTTCGAGGAGCTGCAGCCGCGGCTGTTCTCGTTCAACACGCCGTATGGCGCGTGCCCGGAGTGCATGGGGCTCGGCACGAGCAATGAACTCGATGAGGCGCTCATCATCCCCGACTCCCGGCTGAGCATCAACGAGGGGGCCATTCTGCCCTGGCGGAGCCTCACCTCGCAGTACCACAAGGCCCTGCTGCGCGCGGTCTGCAGCGAGTTCGACATCGACTGCGACGTGCCGGTGAAGCGGCTGTCGAAGAAGAAGCTGAGGGTGCTGCTGCGCGGCACCGAGGAGTCGGTCCAGGTGCGCTACCGGGGGCGGGGCGGGCGGCTGCGGATCTACAACGTGCGCTTCCAGGGCATCCTTCATTACCTTCAGCGTGAGTACGAGGAGGGCGAGTCGGCGAGCACGCGAGCGTACCTCGATGCTTTCACGGCGATCAAGCCCTGCCCGGCGTGCAGAGGGGCGCGGCTGAAGCCGGATAGCCTCGCGGTGACGATCGGCGGAAGGAACATCGCGCAGGTGGCCGCGCTCGCCATCCGTCAGGCGACGGATTTCTTCAACGACCTGTCGCTGACGCCGAGGCAGGGGCAGATCGCGCGCCAGGTGCTGAAGGAGATCCGAACGCGTCTCGGGTTCCTCCTCAACGTCGGGCTCGACTATCTGACGCTCGACCGCGCTGCGGCGACGCTGGCCGGGGGCGAGGCGCAGCGCATCCGTCTCGCGACGCAGATCGGGTCGGGGCTCATGGGTGTGTTGTATATCCTTGACGAGCCCTCCATCGGGCTGCATCAGCGCGACAATCGGAGGTTGCTCGACACGCTGAAGAACCTTCGGGATCTCGGCAACACGATCATCGTCGTCGAGCACGACGAAGAGACCATTCGCACCGCCGACTACGTCATCGACATCGGTCCCGGGGCCGGTGAGCGCGGCGGCGAGATCGTCGTGTCGGGGACCGTCGATGAGGTGTGCGGCGCCCCGCGGTCCATCACGGGCGACTACCTGGCGGGCCGTCGCTCGATACCGATTCCGACGCGGCAGGAGAACAACGGCCACTTCCTCATCGTTCGCGGGGCGCGGCAGCACAACCTGAAGAGCATCGATGTGGAGGTCCCTCTGGGTGTGTTCAACTGCCTCACGGGGGTCTCGGGATCCGGCAAGTCGACTTTGATGGAGGAGATCCTGTACCGGCGACTGGCCCACAAACTGCACGGCGCTCGGACGGCATGGGGCGCGCACGATGACATCGAAGGTGTCGAGCACATAGACAAGGTCATCGACATCGACCAGTCGCCTATCGGGCGCACGCCGCGCTCGAACCCGGCCACTTACACTGGGGTGTTCGACAGGATCCGGCAGCTCTTCGCGCAGACGCCGGAGGCGCGGATGCGGGGATACAAGCCAGGTCGGTTCTCCTTCAACGTGCGCGGCGGGCGGTGCGAGGCGTGCCGCGGCGACGGGATCATCAAGATCGAAATGCACTTCCTCCCCGACGTGTACGTGCCCTGCGAGGTGTGCCGCGGCGCACGCTACAACCGGGAGACGCTCGAGGTCACCTACAAGGGGCAGTCCATCGCCGATGTGCTGGACATGACGGTGAGCAAGGCACTGGAGTTCTTCAAGAATATCCCGCCCATCGCCGGGAAGCTCCAGACCATTCACGACGTGGGGCTGGACTACATCAAGCTCGGGCAGCCCGCAACCACCCTCTCCGGCGGCGAAGCGCAGCGCGTGAAGCTCGCCACGGAGCTGTCCCGGCGCGACACCGGCCGCACGTTGTACCTGCTCGACGAGCCCACGACGGGGCTTCACTTCGACGACATCAAGAAGCTCCTCCAGGTCCTCCGCCGACTCAGCGAGGCCGGCAACACGGTGCTCGTTATCGAGCACAACCCGGATGTCATCAAGTGCGCGGACCACATCATTGACCTGGGGCCGGAGGGGGGAGACGAGGGCGGCTACGTCGTCGCCGCGGGGACTCCCGAAGAGGTGGCGCAGACGCCGAACTCCTATACGGGAGATGTGCTGCGCCGCATTCTGCCGAATGTCCCGAAGCGCAAGCCTCGTCGTCGGAAGCGGCCGAGGAGAAAACGTCGCGCGTCCGCCGGGGTGGACGTCGGCGGCTAGGAAGTCCCTTGCCCACATCTCATCCGATGGCAGCCGACCTGCTCCTGGAAAACGGCCGCGTTGTCACCATGGCCGGGCGCCCGGCGCAGGCGCTCGCGGTGGTCGGCGGCCGGGTGCTGGCGGTCGGCAGCGATGAGGAGCTTGCGCCCCTCCGCAGCCGCGAGACCCGGACAGTGAACCTGCGCGGCCGGCTCGCGCTGCCCGGATTCACCGACAGTCACCTGCACCTCGGCGCGCTGGCCGGGTGGCTCTCCGAGATCCAGCTTGAACCTGCGCTCACGATGGCCGATGCGCTGAGGCGTGTTGCCCGGCGCGCCGGGAGGACGCCGACGGGTGGGTGGATCTCCGGCGGCGGGTTCGACAAGAATCGCTGGGGCGATGCCTTCCCGACGCGCGGCGACCTCGACCGCGTCGCGCCGCACCACCCGGTGGCGCTGCGGTCGCGCGACGGGCACACGCTCTGGTTGAACTCGCTCGCTTTGAAGCGGTGCGGCATAACGCGGAAGACGCCGACGCCCGCGGGCGGCGTGATCGCCCGCGACCCGCGCGGCGAGCCGACGGGAGTGCTCCAGGAGGCCGCCACACAGCTCGTCTCTCGCGGCCTGTCTTTCGCGGGCGGCGGGCCCGACTGCAACGCTCTGCGGCGCGCGGTGCGCTTCTTGCTCCGGCGCGGTATCACCTCCGTGCATCTGATGGAGGAAATGCCGCTCCTGGATGCTCTCCACGATCTGCGGCGGGCGGGGGGACTCTCACTGCGAGTGACGCTCTATCGGCGCGCCGCGGCGCTGGATGACCTCGTCGCCGCGGGGGTGAGGAGCGGGTTCGGCGATGAGTGGCTCCGCATCGGCGGCATCAAGATCATGTGCGACGGCGCGCTCGGCAGCCAGACCGCGTGGCTCTTCCGGCCTTATCGGAACAACATGTCGGCCGGTTGCGGCGTTCCCCGGATGCCGATCGAGGAACTGCGTGATCTCGTCGCGCGCGCCGCGGAGGCCGGGCTCGCGTGCGCGGTCCACGCCATCGGCGACCGAGCCAACGCTGAGGTGTTGCGCGCGTTCGAGCGAACCGCCGAAGATTCGACATCGCTGCCCCATCGCGTCGAGCACGCCCAGCTCGTGCGTCCGCATGACATCGCGCGCTTGGGGCGTTTGCGCAGCGTGATCGCGTCGATGCAGCCCTGCCACATCGTCGGCGACATCGACATCGCGGAGCGCTACTGGGGACGGCGGTGCCGCCACGCGTATCCCGTCGCGAGCCTGCTCGACGCGGGGGTCACCCTCGCCTTCGGCTCTGACGCCCCGGTCGAGACTGCGGATCCGATGGTGGGCCTCTACGCGGCGACGCGGCGGCAGACACTCGACGGTCGGCCCCGGGACGGCTGGTATCGGCGGGAGGAGGCGATAGGAATGCGCGCCGCGCTCCGCGCCTATACGGTCGGTCCCGCCATCGCCACCGGCGAACGCAGCAGCAAAGGGAGACTCGCGCCCGGTTACCTGGCCGACATCGTGGTCTTGCCGCGTGACATCACCCGTCTGCGCGGGCGCGCAATGCTGGAAGTCCGTCCCGACGTGGTGATCGTCGGCGGGCGCGTCCGGTATCGCCGCAATGTCGGCGGCTGATCTCCGGCGATCTGTGCTCCCATCCGAGCAGGATTGACGCCCGTCTTCCGACATGGGTATGATCTGAGCGCAGAGATGGTGGCCCCAGCAGACCTCGAAGAGAAGATCGAAGAGCTCCCGGAGCGCCCGGGCGTCTATGTCTTCAAAGACATATCGGGCGGCGTTCTCTACGTGGGCAAGGCGCAGTCCGTGCGCAGCCGCGTTCGATCGTACTTTCAGCCGAGGGCGGACCTCGAGGCGCGCAAGAAGCTGATGGTGGAGCAGGTCCGCGACGTGGACTTCGTCGTGGCGGACTCCGACCGGGAAGCGGTGCTGCTGGAGTTCAACCTGATCCAGAAGCACCGGCCGCGCTTCAACGTACGCTACCGCGACGATAAGAGCTACCCCTACATCAGGATCGACCTCAGGGACGAGTATCCGGCCTTGTGCGTCGTGCGCCAGCGCGCGGTGGCTCGCGACGGTGCTCGCTACTTCGGGCCCTACATGTCGACCCGCGCGATGTGGGAGACGATACGTCTGGTGCGGCGCGTGTTCGGCATTTGCCAGCGCCTCATCGTCTCCGCCAGACGCAGAAGCGGCTGCACGTGGACCCCCAGCAAGGGCCCGCGCAAGAGGCCCTGCCTCGACTACCATCTCGGCCAGTGCCTCGGGCCCTGCGCGGGGATGACCACCCCCGAGCAATATCGGCGCGCGGTCGAACAGGTCTGCGACTTGCTCGATGGCAGGTACGATCACGTGCTGCGACAGCTCCGCAAGGACATGGAGCGGGCCGCGACGGACACGAGGTTCGAGACGGCGGCGAAGCTGCGCGATCAGATAGAGGCGTTGGAGACGACGGTAGCGCGCCAGCGCGTGGTATCTCCGGGTGGCGAGGACGCGGACGCCCTCGGCTACGCGCTGCGGGAGGATACCGGGTGCTTCGGCGTGCTCCAGATACGCGGGGGGAGGGTCGTCGGTCAGTCCCATCACATCTTGGACGGGGTGTCGGGAGCACCCGTCGCCGAAGTCGTCAATGAGTTCACCAAGCTCCACTACCAGCGTGCGGCCGACTCGCCGAAGCTGGTGCTCGTGCCGGTGGCAATCGCCGACGCGGCCGCGGTGGAGGACCTCTTGACGGAACGGCGCGGCGGCAGAGCCCGCGTGCGCGCGCCGAGCCGGGGGCGGAAGAGGGCCCTCGTTTCCATGGCGATGGAGAACGCCGAACAGCATCTCCGGAGCTTGCTCGAGCGCGAGAGCGACGAGCGGCGACGAGGGGAGGAGGCCGTCGCCGACCTCCAGCGGGTGCTCCGCCTCCCGGTGCTGCCGCGTCGGATCGAGGCCTTCGACATCTCGAACGTTCGGGGCAAGGATGCCGTAGGCTCCATGATCGTCTTCCAGGACGGACACGCGAGGAGGAGCGACTACCGGCGATACCGTATTCGTATGGTGGGCGGAGAACCGAACGACTATGAGATGATGCGGGAGGTGCTTTCTCGCCGGCTGAAGGCGGCGGTGTCCGGGAACGTGAAGTTCCAGCATCTTCCGGATCTGTTGCTTGTGGATGGCGGGGCCGGGCAATTGAGGGTGGCGCAGAGGGCCATGGAGGAACTCGCTTTGGGAATGCCGTGTGCGGGTCTGGCAAAGGAGCACGAGCACATCTACCTGCCCGGTGAGAGATCTCCCATCACGCTGCCTGTGCACTCGCGCGCGCTGCACCTGCTGCAGCGCGTGCGCGACGAGGCCCATCGCTTCGCGATCGGGTACCACCGTTCGCTGCGCGCCAGGGCTGCTCGAACGAGTGTGCTCGACGAGATACCGGGCATCGGCGAGCGCCGGAAGCAGAAGCTGCTGCGTCACTTCCGGACGCTGCGCCGGCTCCGCGAGGCATCGGTTGAGGAGATCGCCGCGACTGCCGCCTGCGGTCGAGCGGTCGCAGAGATGGTAGCCGACCGGCTGCGCGAAGCGGAGACCGGCTGAGCATGGCGTTCCGCGTTCGTGGGCTCCAGAGGGGCGAGCTGGATCACCTCCTGGCGTGCTTCCAGGCGGCATTCGGCGTGGACGACGACAGCATCTCGGTGGTCCGCAACTCGCTGGTCAACGACCCCTACTTCCATCCGGAGCGGATTCGCGTGGGCCTGCTCAACGGCGACATCGTCAGCCACGTGGTGATCCTCCATCGGGGCGCCTACGTCGGCAGCGAGGTGGCGACTGTGGCGGGAATCACCGCGGTGGCGACTCACCCCGCCTATCAGCGCCGAGGGTTCGGCACCCGCGTGGTGCAGGACGCCCTTCGCCTCATCCGGCATCAACGGTACGGGCTGGCCATGTTGACGACCCGCATTCCCCGCTTCTTCGCGCGGTTCCGCTTCCGGGAGGTGCCGAAGATCGGGGGGTACGAGTGCCCGGCCAGCGCGCTGGCCAGGATGTCGCTCGCGCACGACTACTCGGTCGAGCGCCTGGACTACGGCCAGGTCTGGCCCGAGCTGGCATCGGTCTACCAGGAGTACAGCCGCGGGCAGACCGGCATGCAGGTGCGGGAGACCCGCTTCTGGGAGACCTGGCCCCGGCGGGGGACCTTCCCCCACGGGTTCTCTTCCCGCCTCGGCGCCATCGGGGTGGGTGCTCGGTTCGGCGGGAAGCTCGCGGCCTACGCTGCCGCCTACGTTCCCGCCGAGGAGCCGCGTCTGGCAGTCACCGAGCTGGCGCACCGGCGCGGGCACGAAGACGCCGCGCTCGTGCTCCTGCGGGAGGCCGCCCATGAGTTCCTGGCGCACCACTCGGGGCGCGCGGTGATGCAGATCGGAGGGAGCGCGCCGGTTCTCACGCTGCTCCAGGGACGGCGAGTCCCGGTCGAGGTGGAGACCGGGCCGGGCCTCATGGTGCTTTTCCCGAACCGGGACTGGCTTCGGCCGGCCGGGTTCCGCAGTGTGGAGGACGCCATCGAGCACCTCTTCCGGTCGTCGCCGCCGAACCTGTGGCATCGGGATGGATATTGAGGTGTGCGGCCGCGGCGGCGTGCACGGTCGCGGCGCCGAACCTGCGGCCGCTGTCGCGCAGACGCCCATCGGATGGGTGTGCGCGGTGTCGCGCGGGGGAAGGCTGACCAAGACCTGCCTTCCTGCGCCGACCAGGCGGGCCGCGCTCGCGGCCTGCGGAGTTGGCGAAGACGCGATGCGGGGAGATTCCCTGCTCGCGGCTCTGGCGGCCGATCTCCGGCGCTACTTCGCCGGCGGGAGGGTCGATCTCGGACGCTACCCGGTAGACTTGGCAGGCATTCCTCCCTTTCAGGGACGAGCCCTGCTGGCGGCGCGTCGAATCCCATACGGGCAGGTGAGGACGTACGGCTGGGTGGCGGCCAGGGCCGGGCGGCCGCGGGCGGCGCGGGCGGCCGGGGGAGCGATGAGCCGGAACCCGCTCCCGCTCGTGATCCCGTGTCACCGCGTCGTTGCCGCCGGTGCCCGCTTGGGCGGCTTCGGCGGCGGCCTGAACATAAAGCGCGCCCTGCTGGGCCTGGAGGGCATCGACTGCGACGAGCGCCGAGTGCTCGGAGGGAGGGCGCGATGAAGCTGCTGATGCGGTGGGTTCTCGCGTCGGTCGCGCTGCTGATTACCGTACACATCGTGCCGGGTCTCGCCGCGGTGGGCGGCGGCCTCTGGATCTTCGTCGCCGCGGCGGCACTCGGGCTGCTCAACCTGCTGGCGCGCCCCGCGGTCTTCCTTTTCCAGGCCATCACACTGCCGCTGTCATGTCTCACCTTCGGGCTGTGGACGTTTCTGCTTTCCTTCTTCGTGAACGTGCTGATCTTCTACTTCGTGGGATCTGTGGGGTGGGGCTTCACGGTCGGAAGCTTTGGCGCGGCGGCGCTGGGCGCGCTGGTGATGAGCGTTCTCAACACCGTGCTGACGGGGCTGTTCGAGCTGGGGCGGAGGGCTTCGGAGCGCGTGTGAGCACCGCGCGCCAGACATTCGGGGAGGTGGGAGAGGGCGCACGACGCGAACACGCTTATCCTTGACAGCCGTCGCGGGCTCAGCTAGAATACGCCCGGCCGGGGCCGTGAGGCTGCCTCGCGCGGTTCCTGCGATGGAACGGCGGCGGGTCCTACTCTGTTTCTCAGGCGGCTTCCCCGGTCGGTCAGCATCATACCAAAGGAATGAGGAGGATTCAGCATGGCCCTGAAAGTGGCGATCAACGGCTTCAGCCGGATTGGGCGCCTCACGCTGCGAGCGATGATCGAGCGGAAGGTCGAGGGCGTGGACATGGTCGCCATCAACGATCTCGCCCCCCTGGACATCAACGCCCACCTGCTGAAGTACGACACGAACTACGGACGCTTTGGCGGCAGGGTCGAGGTGAAGGATGGGAAGCTGGTGGTGGACGGCGACGAGTTTGCAGTGCTCGCGGAGAGAGACCCTGCAAAGCTGCCGTGGAAGGACCTCGGCGTCGATGTCGTGATCGAGTCCACCGGTGTCTTCCGCGACGTGCAGAAGGTAAGCGCCCACCTCACCGCAGGCGCGAAGAACGTCATCGTGTCCGCGCCACTCAGAGGCGATGCCGGCCCGGAAAGCCCGACCATCGTGCTCGGCGTCAACGACGAGATCTTCGACCCCGCCAAGCACAAGGTCATCTCGAACGCGAGCTGCACGACGAATTGCCTGGCGCCGGTCGCGAAGGTGCTGCAAGATAGCTTCGGCGTCGAGACAGGACTGATGACGACCGTGCATGCGTACACGAACGACCAGCAGGTGCTGGACCTCGTGCACAAGGACCCGCGCCGGGCGCGGGCGGCCGCGCTGAACATCATCCCGACCTCGACCGGCGCGGCGAAGGCCATCGGGCTCGTCGTGCCCGAGCTGAAGGGGAAGCTGGACGGTATCGCGCTGCGCGTTCCCGTGGGGACGGGTTCGGTGGTGGACCTCACCTGCGCGCTTGAGAAGAGCACCAGCGCGGAAGAGGTGAACAAGGCGTTCGAGGCTGCGGCCAACGGGCGCATGAAGGGCTACCTGGAAGTGTGCCGGGAGCCGATCGTGTCCAGCGATATCCGCGGGTACGAGGTGTCATCCGTCGTCGACGCCAGCGAGACCAGGGTGCTGGCCGGGAATCTGGTGAAGGTGCTGGCCTGGTACGACAACGAGTGGGCCTATTCGTGCCGTCTGGTGGATCTCGTCGGTATCATCGCCAAGAAGGTTAGTTGACGTCTGAAGACAACGGAGGCCCGGCGGCGAGGAACTGTCGGGCCTCTTTCTTCGGTCGCTCACGCGCGAGGAGGCGTGATGAACAAGAAGAGCATTCGGGATATAAACCCCAAAGGCAAGCGCGTCTTCGTCCGCGTGGACTTCAACGTCCCGCTCAAGGACGGCGAGATCACAGACGACACCCGCATCCGCGCCGTCCTCCCCACGCTTACCGACTTGCTGAGCCGCGGCGCCGCCCTGGTCGTGGCCTCGCACCTCGGCCGGCCGAAGGGACAGGTGAAGCGCGAGCTATCTCTCGAGCCTGCGGCGGATCGCCTCTCGGGGTTGCTCGGGCGGCCGGTCACGATACTGTCCGACTGCATCGGGCCGGAGGTCGAGGCCGCGGCGCGTGATATGAAACCCGGCGACGTCGTCATGCTGGAGAACCTGCGCTTCCACCCGGAGGAGGAAAAGGGCGACGAGGGATTCGCGAAGCAGCTTGCAGGGCTGGCGGACATCTACGTGAACGACGCCTTCGGCACGGCGCATCGGGCGCATGCCTCGACGGCCGTGATGGCCAAGTTTCTTCCCTCCGCGGCGGGCCTTCTGCTCGAGAGGGAAGTCCAGGTGCTCAGCCACATCCTCGAAGATCCCGAACGGCCGTACGTCGCGATGCTCGGCGGCATCAAGGGCAAAATCGGCGTGCTCCGGAACCTGATGAAGAGGGTGGACACGCTCATCATCGGCGGCGGCCAGGCCTACACGTTTCTCAAGGCGAAGGGCCTCGACATCGGCAAGTCGGTGTTCGATGAGGAGAGCTTCGAGCTGGCGAAGGAGATCCTCGCAGAGGCGGAGGGCGGCCGTCCGCAGCTTCTGCTGCCGGTGGACGTGGTGGTTACCGGAGAGCTGAAGCAGGACGCGCCGCGCGACATTGCGCCGGTGGAGAAGATCCCGCCGGACCAGATGGGAGCGGATATCGGACCGGAGACGCGGAAGCGCTTTGCCGAGGCGCTCACTGGGGCGAGGACCA
>Ga0180437_10007762_pt1 | contig 13864 bp, 10 predicted proteins | sample SS_ome_4_FD_132410 | JGI IMG/M metagenome (GOLD analysis project Ga0180437, IMG submission 132410) | Hypersaline lake sediment archaeal communities from the Salton Sea, California, USA - SS_3_D_1 metaG | ecosystem: Environmental > Aquatic > Non-marine Saline and Alkaline > Hypersaline >...
AATCACCGCTGATGAGTACCTCAAGCGCATCGGAGCGGAGTATACCCCGATCGGCAGGTTTGCTACCCCGGAGGAGCTCGCCAACTTCTTCGTGTTCCTCTGCTCGGATCGGGCAAGCTACTGTGTGGGCTCGACCTACTACGTAGATGGGGGATGGCTCAGGGTTACGACGTGAGAGCGTGTTCCGGCATGCGGGAAATCACTGGTTACACTCATACGTGGATTCCTGAAGATCTCACCGCACTGGGTGTTACAGTGTGGTATTCAGCGAGTACTCCAGGTCGAAAAGGCTTGAGAGATAGTTGTAGCGTTCTTCTACAATATTCATCTTCGCTTCCTGGAGCGCATCGTTGGCATCCTCCACTTCCAGCAGATCCGCAATCCCTGCGTTGTACTCCTTTTCTGTAAGGTCGTAACTCTTCTGGGCAAGGGCGACGTTCTTCTCCAGGACCTCGATGGTTCGTAGGGACTTTTGCAGTTTGAGGACAAGCGTCTCTATCTCGATTCGCCCAAGCTGCTGTGTCTGGGTACGTTCGATGTGCGCCTTTTCAATGGAATCATCGATTTCTGCAACCTTCACCCTGCTTGAAGAGCCAGGGATCAAGCCGTCGAGAGCCAGAGAGAGCGATATCCCGACCGAGCTTCTCCCTGACCAGCTCTCAGCGCTTCCCAGATCGTTATGAAACGGATCATCTAATCCGGATGTGTAGGAATAGGAAAGCGTGAGTACCGGGGTATATTCCTCTGCTCTGGCAAGCTTTTTCTGATTCTCAAGAACCTGGATATTTTTCTCAGTGCTCTGCACATCGAGCCGATCAGGGAGGTGTTCCTGTATCAGTCGTTCAGTGTCCAGAGGAATACTCTCCTGCGCAATGGAGCCTTCCACTGAAATTTCTGTGTTCCGGGTCAGGCCGAGTGTCTGTTTGAACTGGAGCTCTGCGGTCTCATATAAGAGGTTTGCTTCCTCAAGATCTGGTTTGAGATTCTCCAGGGTCACCTGTGCGCTCAGCATGTCGAGCTCCGGAATCAGACCTTTTTCATAACTGGTCTTCGCACGTTCGTAGCGTTTCTGCGCCGTTTCAATATTGTCCTTTATGAGGGCGATCTTTTCCCTTAGCACAATGAGAGTGTAGAATGCTTTTTTCACATCCCGCACAAGCTGTTTCTCCACATCCTCCAGGTCGATTTCAAACGCTTCATAGGATAGTTTCGAACTTTCAATTCGGTATCTGTTGGCTTGAGAGAGGGAGAGACTCGCGCGAACACTGGCTGACAGGTCCCAGGGAGAAGATATCGTTTTCTCATCCTCACCAGAACGGTCCAGACCCATCCCGACACTGAGGGACGGGAGAAACTCGTTCCACGAGGTGGTCTGAGCTCTTTTCAGTGTGTTCATATTGATTCGCTCGGACCTGAGACCCAAATTGTTACGAAGGGCAAGATTCACAGCGGTTTCAACATCCACTGTACGCTCATCCGCAGTCAGGGGGAAAGCGGTAAGAGGGAGAAACACTCCCAATATGCACAGAAAAAATTTCAGTTTCATGCTCATCTCCTCATACACAGTGAACAATGAGAGTATTGTGAATGCTCTGAGAAGTTCAAGTCCCTGTTCAAGCCTATTCCTGTTGATCCGTTTCCCAGAGAGTTCTGAACAGTAATCCAGCAAAAAAGGTGCCAATGCTCTTCAAGCGCATGCATCCGGGGCTGAAGGGCCATTCAAACTGCCTCACACGCATCGCAGTGAGCTGTTTCATAAAAATAGAGAAAAAACTCTCAGTATCAGTGCATCTTTGCCTGCATCATGACTGAGAAAATATTTCACACAAAAGATATCCTATGAAAATATTTCTCACTGCCGTACCCCCGTATACACTCGGTGCATGCCTTTACTCGCTCATGGAGAAAAACAGTTTGGCATGATTTTTGTAATTTAACTATATGGATATATCCATCAAGGAGCAGTGGATGGGCAAAACAAAACGGTGTTTGAAATGGATTTTAATAGGGTTGATTCCCCTTATCGCAGCGGGAGTGTTCTTCTACCTGTACGCTGGAGACTACAAACCATCTGAACAGGGTCCCCAATACTTCACCTATACTGTTCAAACTGTCACACAGAGGAATGTGGTCGAGGTCTCCGGGAATATCGAACCGCTCGAAGAGGAGGACATTGGCTTTCTCTCAAGCGGTGAGGTCTCTGCCGTCTATGTAAAGGAGGGGGACCATGTGAAGGCTGGCACACTTTTGGCAGAACTCGATGACAGCGAGCAGGTGTACAACCTCGCGGTTCTGGAAAACAACATCGAAAAAGCGATAATATCCGGGTCCAAGGGGGAGCGCAAGCTCCTGGAGCTCGAGCGGGACAGCAAGCTCATGGCCCTGAAGAAGCGTAAGCTCTTCACCCCCATCTCGGGGTATGTGACAGAGGTCAATATCACAGTTGGGAAATATACCATATCACAGAATGAGATCAACACCGTGATCCGGGTGATCAACACCTCCTCGATGAAGGCAGAGGTGGAAATCGACGAGCTCGACGTGCCCCAGGTAAAGGTAGGACAGAAGGTGACGTTTTTCTTCGACGCCCTTCCTGAGCGTGAAATAACTGGTCGGGTTTCTTTTCTTCCAGTGGAAGCGCGTCTCACCAGCGAGGGAATCGCGGTGCTGGATGCCGAAGTGATGATCGATGATCCTCCTCAGGAGCTCGTCCCCGGCTATTCTTTTTCCGCAGAAATCATCATTGATGATGAGTCGAAAGTGCTCGTTCTGGATAAAGAGGCAATTTTCGAGAGAAACGGTAAATCCGTGGTACTGCATTCGAAAGGGACAACAGAAGCACCGACTCTCAGGGAGGTGAAAACCGCAGCCTTCGGAGAGGGAAAGGTGAGGGTTCTCTCGGGTCTAAAAGAAGGCGACATTGTCATTTCCGCCAGCACTCAAACTGATACGGAAAACAAGCCTCGCAGTGGTACGAGTCCCATTCAGTTGCTCGGGCTGCCCCCGAGACCTGGCAGCGGCCCGCCAGGAGGCAGACCATGAAGGAAAGGGAGCGCATTCCGAGCTCTACACCATCACCGGCCGTCCAGGTCATTGACGTCACCCTCGATTACATCCTGGGAAAAACGGTGGTGAATGCGCTCCGCGGCATACGACTTGAGATCGATCAGGGAGAGTTCATTTCCATCATGGGTCCCTCAGGATCCGGAAAGTCCACTCTGATGCACCTCATCGGCTGCCTGGACACCCCGACCTCGGGCAGCCTCTTATTAGAGGGAGAGGAAGTATCAAAATTGAACGAAAGCGAGCTTGCCCATATCCGCAACAGGAAAATCGGTTTTGTGTTTCAGCAGTTCAACCTGCTTACGAAAATGACAATCCTTGAAAACGTCATGACTCCTTTGATGTACGCAGGAATTCCGCTTAAGGAGAGAAGGGCTCGCGCTGCAGAACTGCTTGACCGGGTGGGGCTCTCCGACCGGCTTCGGCACCGGCCAGCTGAGCTTTCCGGTGGACAGAGACAGCGTGTTGCCATTGCCAGGGCGCTGGTCCAAAGGCCGTCCATCATCCTCGCAGACGAGCCGACTGGGGCTCTCGACACGGATACGGGAAGAACCATACTGGGGCTGTTCGAACAGATCAACGCGGAGGGGAAAACGGTAATCGTGGTGACCCACGATCCCGAAGTGGGCAGTTTCTGCAGACGGAGCATCCATTTGCGTGACGGACTTCTGGAGGAATGACACATGATGATAGAAAATATACGGCTCGCATTCAAGGACTTCGGGAGCAACAAGCTCAGGACCCTGCTCTCCATGCTCGGAATCGTCATAGGGGTTTCCTCCGTCATCACCATTACATCCCTCGGCAAGAGCGCCACGGTCAGCATCAAGGAGGAGGTGACCCAGGCCGGGTTGAACATAATCGCCGTGTTTCCCGGCAGGGACAGCGATAAGGAGGTGCGCAGACTGTTTTCACCTGAGCTTGCAGACCGGATGGAGAGCGAGATCAAGGAAATCAGGGATGTCGTTGCGCTCAACTCCGGGAAGTTTCTCATTCGACACGGGAAGAACAGCTACGAGGGCACAGAAGTCTATGCGGTTGATGAAAAGTTCCCTGAAGTGTTCAGCTACCAGGTCGATCACGGCTCGTTCATCACTCAAGAGGACAGGGAGAAGAGAAGATCCGCCATTGTGCTCGGCGCAGAAATCGCAGAGGAGCTCTTTCCCGATGGAGATGCACTGGGCAAATATGTGCGCATATACCGTGAAGGGGTGGCGCGGAGCTTCAAGGTTACAGGAGTGATGAAAGCACGGTCAGAGTCGATGCGGCTTGACTTCGACACCTCTGTCTACGTTCCTTACGATACCTATGCGCAGCGAATACAAAAACTGGACAATGTCGACAGGTATTTCATAAGCGCAGAAGATGGGGTCGACGTGCTCGAGGTTTCAGGTCTGCTTGAGGAGTTTTTCCTGAAGCTGACCGGAAACAGCGATTCCTACCGGGTGATCTCACCTGCTACGATTGCCGAGATGTACACTGGGATCACAGAAACCTTGAGCCTCTTCTTGACCGGAGTTGCAGCCATATCCCTCATCGTCGGCGGTATCGGCATCATGAACATCATGCTCGTGTCGGTGAGCGAGCGCACGAAGGAGATCGGCATCCGAAAAGCCCTGGGAGCTTCTCCAAAAGTGATCCGAGGGCAGTTCCTGACCCAGGCTGTCATCCTGACCCTTGTGGGCGGCTGTATCGGTATGGCGCTGGGGAGCGGTCTGAGTTATTTAGGGACTTCATTGCTGAATTGGGTTTTTTCCCCCACCCTCTCAGCATACGCTCTCGCAGTGGCCTTTTCCTGCGGAGTCGGAATTTTCTTCGGAATCTACCCTGCAGAAAAGGCATCGAAGCTCAGGCCGGTCGAAGCGCTCAGTTTTGAATGAGCTTTCCTGTTGAACAAATCTGTGTCGAGGAATATACTCAAATGGTCATGCTGAAGGGTCGCATACGAAACGCCACTAAAAGAGGGCTTCTCTTCCACGTGTTACTGGGATGCATCTTTCTCCTGATTGCGTTTCTCCTCGTCGTGATCTTTTCAGGGGAGCGGGAGAGAAACAGGCTGCTCAGCCAGTACGAGGCAGAGCGCACCCTGTTCGACATCGGGGAAGCGCTGAGGCGTGGCGCTGCTCTCGAAGAGGTGCTCGGTGAAAATGTCCGCGGGTTTGGAATCTACGATCCTCAGGGCACCCCGCTCCAGAGATGGGGAACTGCTCCTGGGAGTTACTTGTACGATGAAAAAAATAACCGATTTTTTCACTTTGTATTCAATAAGGATGAAAAAACCCTTGTGCTTTTGAGAGGATTTCCAAAACCACCGAAAGAGAAAATCCGACCTCAGGAAGAAAAACCGCGGTCTTCTGTCGGAATGCCTGAACCAGCGGATGATGAAAGAAACGATCCTTCGGTGAAACCGCGAGAGAGAGCCCGATCAATCTTTCTCGAGATAAGCACCACGAAGTACTACAGGAAGGAGATGTTTCTCACTGCAATAATGATCGGCCTGCTTGGCCTGCTCGCGGGAACCCTCCTGTTCATCATGCGCATCTACAGAAGATACCGGGAGTACAGGGACAAGATCGAGGCGCAGAAACAGCTCGTCCATCTGGGAGAGGCGGCGCGAACCCTTTCCCACGAGATAAAGAACCCTCTGAGTGCCATACGATTGCGAACAGGGATCTTGAAGAAAACCACGACCGAGGAAACCACAGAAGACCTGAAAATAATCGAAGAAGAGATCGATCGGCTGGGACTTCTCACAGAAAAGGTGAGTGACTTTTTAAAAAATCCCCACGGGGAGCCTGAAACAATTGCGCTCAATTTCTTTCTCAAAGACCTCCTGACGAGATTTGGCCCAAGGGTAGTATTCGATCCCTCCACAGGGGAGGAGTGTTTTGTAGAAATGGACAGGGAGAGACTCCGTTCCGTGGTTGAGAACCTGTTGAACAATGCACTCGAGAGCGATGCGGATAAAGGTGAGGTGCGCATTCAACTCGCGCTCTCGAAACACTGGGTCACCATCTCGATCCTTGACCGTGGAACGGGAATTGCGCCTGAAGCAATGAAACATGTGTTCGATCCTTTTTTCACCACCAAAACGCGAGGTTCCGGTATCGGGTTATCAATCTCCAAACGATTCGTCGAAGCTGCAGGCGGTTTCATCGGCCTTTCTCCCGGACAATCCGGTGGAACCGAAGCAAAAATAGTGCTCAGGCGAGGCAAAGGATGAAAGTGTTAGTCATCGACGACGAGAAGCACATCCGTGACTCGATAAAAAAATTCCTTGAGCTCGAAGGCATGGAGGTGGTTTGTGCAGAGAACGGGCTTGCGGGGAAGAGGTTTCTCGAGGAGGAAGTCTTTGCCGCGTGCATCGTCGACCTGAAAATGCCGGGGATGGACGGCATGGAGCTCCTCAAATGGATCAGGGAGGAGGGATTGCGGACTCCCGTGCTGATGATCTCTGCGTACGGGGAAATTCGGGATGCGGTTGACGCGATGAAAACAGGCGCCCATGACTACATCGTCAAGCCCTTTGATCCCGAAGAGCTTTTGATCAGGCTGAGGAAGGCAATAGAGGATCAAACACTGAGGAGCCGCGTCGAATCGGGCAAAAGGGCTGGGAGCATCGTGGGGGAGCTGGTCGGATGCAGCGGAGAAATCGTCAATATCAAAAAATTGATCGAGAAAATCGCTCCCACTCCGTCCACCGTGCTGATCACAGGTGAAAGCGGGAGTGGAAAGGAGGTTGTTGCCCGGTCGATCCATGCCCGTTCTCACATGGCCGGCGGTCCATTTGTCGCATTGAACATCGGGGGCGTCCCGGAAAATCTCATAGAAAGTGAGCTCTTCGGTCATGAAAAAGGGGCATTTACCGGAGCTGCAGGCCGTAAGATCGGAATGTTCGAGCTCGCATCTTCAGGCACCCTGTTTCTCGATGAGATCGGTGACATGCCAATGCCGCTGCAGGTGAAACTTCTTCGGGTCCTTCAGGAGAAGAGAATCATGCGGCTCGGGGGCACCCAGGGAATTCCCATCAACGCGCGGATCATCTCGGCAACCAACAAAGATCTCGACATCCGGCTGAAAGAAGGCAGGTTTCGAGAGGACCTTTTCTACCGGCTGAATGTGGTCCGGATAGAAATGCCCCCCCTCCGTGATCATCCGGAGGATATTCCTCTCCTCGTCGGGAGATTTATCAAAATACTCAGCCTGAAAATGGGAAAGCCCATAGAGAGCGTTTCATCCGATGCACTCAAGAAGCTTCAAGGTTACCCGTTTCCGGGAAACGTGCGGGAACTTTCGAATATCATCGAAAGGGCCTTCATTTTTGCCGAACCGCCGACCATCGAGGCTTCCGACATAGACATCAAACAAGACCATCCGATTGTTTCCACGAAATCCCCCTCTCTGAAAAGCATCGAAAAGCGCTCGATCATCGAAGCACTCGAGCGTTGGGAAGGAAACCGCACAAAAGCGGCCGAGGAGCTTGGCGTCACTCGAAGGACGATCATCAACAAGATAAAGGAATACGGAATCGAGGGGTAACGTTCCTCAACCGATTCCCGCTTGCTTTGGTGTTGGCAACGTTGATTTCAAATATGATGTTTTTACGTTCCGGCAGGTTTCCACATGGGCTCCAATAACCCTTCATTCGTGAGCTCCAGCATCCTGCGGTACAATTCTCTCCATCTTTTATACAGTGTTGCATACAGTTCGTGATTCTCGGCATCCGGCTCGAGCACTCTCTCCCATTTCACCAGTGAACGAGCAGCTGAGGTTACGCTCTCGTGTGCTCCGATTCCCACTCCTGCACAGATCGCGGTGCCGAGCGCGGTTGCCTCCTTTACCACAGGGACCTTCACCCTCTTTCCCATCACATCTGCCAGGATCTGGGGCCACAAAAACCCCTTGGAGGCGCCCCCTGCAAACACAACTTCTGTGGAAGAGTCAGGTTGGATTCCTGCGGCTTCCCATATGTGCAACAAATTCCCCAGGCTCTGAAAAGCCGCATCCTCCTCAATCTTTCTGATAAACTCACCTCTTGTGAACCTGTGCGGCGCGGTAACGTCGAACTGCATGAACGCAGATGGGCCGTGCACCCATTTCTTCACGTCAAAGAGATTCGCAAACATGGCTTGAAGCCCATTCGAACCCGGTGAGGCATGTTCGGCGAGCTTTTCCATCAGATGGTATGCATCACATCCCGTACTCTCGGAGCTGTGCTTTTCCAGCTGGCAGAAGGTATCACGGAACCACCTCATTGCAAGCCCGATAAACACCGCGTTTGTTTCATACATCCAGAGATCAAAAACCATGTGCGGGGAAACCCGTACGCGGGAATGGGGATCAACGCCCGCACCCCTACTCAGAAAAGTCTGCTGCCAGTGGGTCCCGCCTATGACTGTGGAGATGGATTGATCCACGCCTCCGGTGCCCACCAGACCTGCCATGGTATCCCCACCGCCGACCACGACCGGAGTTCCTTCTGAAAGTCCTGTCTCGCCAGCCGCCTTTCTGTGTACCTTTCCGATAACTGACCCTGACTTCGCAATCTCGGGACAGAAACCGGGCGGTATCCCGAAAAGCCCGGCAAGCTCCTGGGACCAACTCCCCCTGAAAATATCGTAAAGGCCGGAGCTCGCCGCTATGGAGTGCTCCGACACGAACAACCCTGTCAATCTATAGAGAATCCAGTCACTGATGAGTGTGAAATGCCTGACTTTGCTCCAGAGCTCTGGAAGGTTCTTCTTCACCCATTGCCACCTCATGACATCGCAAAGGGTAAATCCATCTCCGGTGATGCGGTAAAATTGTTCGAAATGCCCATTTCGAACCGCCTCGACCACCTGCTCGCGCGCCCGGGAATCTGTATTCGGTGCACCCCACAGCTCCATTCCCTTCCCATCATAGAGAATTGATCCAAACCGCATGCTTGTTGCGCTTACTGCAGCGATCTGTTGGGCACCGACTCTCCCCTTTTCCAACGCTTCCCGTATGCTTGCGCACATGAGAGCCCAGTTCTGAGCGGCGTCGAATACCTGCGATCCGGGATATCCCGGCAGAGAGGGGTGAAGCCATTCCCTGCTTCCGGACGAAATCTCCTCCCCACCAATGGTGAAAATGATACTTCTGCAATTTCCGGACCCTGCATCAAGTGCCATTACATACTGCATGTTGGCCCCCCTGGTGCGCGTTTTCATTGAGCAGGAGACTCAATGTGCATTTTTCCGTTTTTTCATAATAATAAAAATGAACACACAGAGCAACAAAACACCAAAAGAAATCCCCAGGGGTATTCTGTAGGTGCCTGTCACATCCTTGAGAAACCCGGCAAGAAACGTACTCAGGATCTGTCCGGCGCTGTGAAGCAGAGTTGCTGCACCGAAGGTTTTCGTTATGGAGTTTTTTCCTGAGGTTTCGCCGATAAAGAGGTAGATGATGGTGAGAAATCCCATGAATGAAAAACCGAAGATGAAGGGAGAAACGTAGAACAAGAGCTCAAAACGGAAGGGGATAATGAGAAACACAGAGAGCGCAAGCAGGAGATTCACCAGGAGATATACCGTCGATTTATTGTATCGGTCGGCAAGTGATCCCCAGAATATCCCCGAGTAAATGAGGTTTATCCCAAAAAGCGACCACATCCTCCCGGTTGATTTCGCGGAAAATTCCATCTCCTCTATTGCGTAGGCCCCGAAAAATGTGGCATATATGATGTAGGAAAATCCGAGCAGGAAGTAAATGAGAGAAATGGTACGCATCGATGGGCTCACAAACAACATATCGAAGATTCCTTTCCCTCTCCTGCGAACAGAAACGACTTTCTCGGGTAAGATTTCCTTTTGTAAAAAAAACACAGAGGCCAAAAGCACGATCGTATTGATGATGGCAAGCGAATACCAGCTCGGCCTGAATCCATGCCCGCCGTATGCGGTGAGAATTGGCGGGATGAGATACCCGCACAGCATGATACCGACCCCGGCACCACCTGTCACAATGCCGAATGCCTTTCCCTTCTCCTGAAACGACTCATTCAGGAGCGCGACCAGTGGTATGTAGCTCCCCGAAGCCCCTGCCCCGAGCACCACGGATGCGGTCAGAAGCACGGCGAAGCGAGAAAAATATCCAAGACAGAAAAGGGCCAGGGTGGTCGCGCACATGGATATCTTCACGACTCGATGCTCACCGATGCGCTCTGAGAGGATTCCGCTGAAGAATGAATTGATCAGGTATCCCACAACGATGCCCATCCCGAGCGCACCCATCTGTGTCGCAGTGAATCCAAGAGAGCGCATCATATCGGGGAGTATGAGCGTGTAGGCAAACCTGCCAAATGCCATGGTGGTGAGCTGTATAAAAAATCCTGTGACGATCAGCCTGATGCGATTTAGTCTTGACATGAGCTGAACTGAATGTTAGAATCCACTCGTGTTAAAGGAATTTAACATTATTTTAATATTTCCTTAATCATTGATCAACGATAAACAAAAGAGAAGAGGAGGCGCACAATGAAAAAGTATCTGGTTCTGGGATTCGTGGCTCTGTTCTGTCTCGCCTGTGTATCTGTGTTCGCGAGCGGTGAAAAGGTGCCGGTTGACAGTGGGGTCATCAAATACTACACGGACAACGATGAATCCGAGCTTGATCCCTTCGTGAGCGCAATCGCAAAGGGAACAGGGCTCAAGCTCGAACCGCTTCGGCTGTCTTCAGGCGAAGCATGGGCCAGGGTAGACGCAGAAGCTCCGAACGTGGGAGCTGACATGCATTTCGGCTGGCCTCTCTCCTTCGCCCTCATGGCCAAGGAACGGGGATTTTTGATGCCCTACAAATCACCAGAGTGGAACGCAATTCCTTCACAGTACAAAGACCCTGAAGGCTACTGGTACGGATGGTCGTACTGGTTTGCGTGCATCGGCGTGAATACCAAGCTTATCGAAGAAAAGGGATACGCAAAACCCCGTTCATGGAAGGATCTCCTTGATCCGAAGTGGAAGGGAGAAATCGTCATGCCAAATCCAGGAACCTCAGGAACCGCGTTTCTCACTGTCTCGACGATTATGCAGCTCTTCGGGGAGGAGGAAGGGTGGAATTACCTGGAAAAGCTCAATGCAAACGTCCACCAGTACACAAAATCCGGGTCCGCCCCTGGACAGCTCGTTGCCCAGGGTGAGTACATGATCGGCATCACTTGGGATCAGGCGGTACAAAAGCGCAGGGACGAGGGATACCCGATCGAGCTGGTGATCCCAGAGGAGGGAACGGGTTATGTGCTGGACATCGCGGTGATATACAAGAACACCCAGAACATCGAAAGTGCGAAAAAGTTCATCGATTACATCGGCAGCAAGGAGTTCCAACAGATTGTTGCACAGTACAGATCAAAGGTAACCTATCCCGGAGTCGAGGCAATGGTGAAGTTCGATCCCAAGCTCATCGACTACGATGCGCGGTGGGCAGCGGACAACAGGGAAAGGATCATGAGCAGCTGGAAAGAACGTTTTGGACAGTAAACGTCTGTGTCGATGTACACTTTTGTGCTGAGAGAGACGGTCTGAGACCGTCTCTCTTATTATTTTCCGATCTCCGTACCATTAGAGGAAAGAAAAAACGCAATGGGTAGTACGAAGAGAGAGCGCGGGTCAGCGCTTGGGTTACGCCATGATACTGCGTTTACAGGAATTGCAGTTTTCATGACCGTGCTGCTGCTCCTTTTCGTTGTGTATCCTGTAGTATCTGTGCTTGTGAAGTCCTTCACCCACGATGATCAGATCTCACTCGTGGGCTATGCAAGTTTCTTCAAGTATTCCTATTACTACAAATCGATGATAAACACCCTGCTTTTGGGGGTCATCACCACTTCCATCGTGCTCCTCGTCTCATTTTCACTTTCCTACACGGTCAACAAGTCGGGTCTTCCCCTCAAAGGATTTCTGAGAACTGTCTCACTTCTCCCGCTGATCTCTCCACCTTTCATCTTTTCTCTCGCGCTCATCATCATCGCAGGGAGGCGCGGGCTCATCTATCAGTTTCTGAAAATCAGCCCGAACATATACGGGTGGCCGGGTCTCATCACAGCCCAGGTGCTCTCTTTTCTTCCACTCGGTTTTCTCATAGTGAACAACGTTCTTCAGTCTCTGAATCCGTCACTCGAGGATGCCTCTTCTGATCTCGGGGCAAGCCAGGCAGTAACACTGCTCAAGATCATCATCCCGCTCTCGCTTCCAGGGCTCCTTAAGGCTGCACTCCTCGTGTTCATCATGTCCCTTGCAGACTTCGGAAATCCCATGCTCATCGGCGGTGGGCTTCCCATCATGGCAACTGACGCCTACAACCTGTGGATCGGAGAGCAAAACGTCGAGATGGCATCCGTGTTCTGTATTCTGCTCATCATTCCGTCCATCATCGTGTATGTGATCCAGAACTACATGCTCAAGGAAGGGGCATTTGTGACTGTGAGCGGGCAGATGGTGGGTGCTGAAAGGAGAAAGATTGCGTGGTTCATCAAGTACCCTTTTTTCCTTTTGTCATTTTTTGTATGTCTCACGATTGTCGCCTGCTTCTCGGTGATATTTCTCAGCTCGATCACCCGGCTGTTCATGATCAACAACACGCTCACGCTTCAGCATTTTTCAAGCTACGCAGGGTGGAAGGCGCTCAAGACCTCTTTTATCGTTTCCTCCATTGCAGCGGTGATCACATCCTTTACCTCGATCATATTCGCATATATTCTCGTACGGAAGAGACCGAGGGCACGCGAGCTTCTCGAATTCATGGCACTTCTTGGATTTGCAGTACCGGGAACAGTGATGGGTATCGGCTACATCCTGGTGTTCAACAGGGCTCCGCTTTTGCTCACCGGAACACTGCTCATCATCATCATTAATATCTCCTTCCGGGAATTCCCTGTGGGGCTGGAAGCAGGGATCAGCAAGCTGCATCAGATCGATGTTTCCATGGAAGAAGCATCGAGGGATCTGGGTGCAGGCAGCTTGAAGACCTTTGTGAAAGTCGCATTCCCTCTCATGGGCTCTGCCTTCGCGGCGAGCTTTCTGTACACCTTCATGGTGGGCATGATCACCATCAGTGCGGTCATATTCCTCATCGCGCCGGGGACGAATCTTGCATCACTTCTCATACTGCGGCTTGCCGAAACCGGGAATATCGGGAAAGCCTCTGCAATGGCCGTCATGCTCACTGTTGTGGTGTTCGCAAGCCTCATGCTCCTCAGGGTCATCTCAAAAAAATCAAAAGTAGAAGTTCTGAAAGGATTCTAGCCATGGCTGGTGAAAAGGTGCTCGAACTGAGAAATGTAACCAAGCGGTTCGGCAGCGTGACCGCGGTCAACAGCCTCAGCATTCCATACATCAATCGAGGGGAGTTCGTAACCTTTCTCGGTCCCTCCGGGTGTGGGAAAACCACGCTTCTGCGCATGATCGCAGGGTTCTACTACCCCACTTCCGGTGACATTATCATGCATGGAGAGCGGATCAACGACATTCCGCCGGAAAGAAGAAAAACAAGCATGGTGTTTCAGAACTATGCCCTCTTCCCTCATATGAGCGTTTTCGATAACATCGCCTACGGGCTGAAACTGAAAAAGCTTTCCAAGGAAGAAATACAGAAAAAGGTGTCGGAGATCCTGGGAATCGTACAGCTGGAGGGTCTGGAGAAAAGACGCCCCTCCGAGCTGTCAGGCGGTCAGCAGCAGAGGGTTGCCCTCGCACGGTGCATCGTCATGGAGCCTGAGGTCATTCTCCTCGATGAGCCTCTTTCGAACCTGGATGCAAGCCTGAGGGTCATGATGCGG
>Ga0180437_10007763_pt1 | contig 13863 bp, 13 predicted proteins | sample SS_ome_4_FD_132410 | JGI IMG/M metagenome (GOLD analysis project Ga0180437, IMG submission 132410) | Hypersaline lake sediment archaeal communities from the Salton Sea, California, USA - SS_3_D_1 metaG | ecosystem: Environmental > Aquatic > Non-marine Saline and Alkaline > Hypersaline >...
GCCCCGATCATGCGCAGGAAACGCAGGTCGGCCGGGGTTTCGAAGCTAGGACCGGCCAGGCAGACGTACACGCCTTCTCGTAGAGGCACGTTTGCCCCGGCAGCGACCTGCGTGGCGATTGCCTGCAGCCCGATATCGTACGCCTGCGACATGTCGGGAAAACGCGGTCCGAACTCGTCGAGGTTAGGACCACGCAGCGGGTTCAGTCCGCCCATCCCGATCAGGTTGATGTGATCGGTGATCAGCATCACGTCCCCTGCCTGGAACTCCGGGTTGAGACCGCCCGCCGCGTTGGTGACGATCAGCGTCTCAATCCCCAGGACCTGCATCACGCGCACCGGGAAGCCGATCTCAGCCATCGAATAGCCTTCGTAGTAGTGGGAGCGTCCTTGCATCACGATGACGGCCTGTCCCTCCAGTCGCCCGACAATCAACCGGCCAACGTGGCCTTCCACCGTTGCGACGGGAAAGTGAGGGACTTCCCCGTAGGGGACCACGACCTTGTCATCGACAGCCTCGGCCAGTGGGTTGAGGCCGGAGCCAAGAATCATACCTATCTTGGGTTGAATCTGGGCGCGCTCTTGTATCACTGCTGCGGCTGCTTCGAAGTGTGATCGTGAGAAGAACTCGGGCATGATGCCTCCTATCCGGGCTCTAGATTTTGTCCAGCAATTGCCGTTTCTTTTCCTCGAACTCCGCCTTGGTGATCGCGCCCTTCTGACACAGTTCATTCAGTTCGGCGATCAGTTCGGGGACGTCACCGGCACCGGGCGGTTTCGAACTCAGCACGCGCCCTGCCTGCGCCTCAAAAGCACCCCGGTTGTCGAGGGCTTCCTTCTGATTGAACAGCTCCTTCTTGAAGGTGACGGGATCGGCGATGCGACGAAAGGTATCGATGCCACACTCGGAACCGCTGATGATCTGGATATCGCCGAATTTGAGCAGGCGACCCAGCGCCGATTGTTCCATCACGACGTCGTTGATTTTTTCCAGCAAGGTGTCTGACACCCGCTTTTCGAACGTCCCGCTGACCTGGATGATGCGGCGGTTGGTGATGATGTGCTGTTTGTTCCACCAGGTCCCCAGGCGCAGCGCCAGGTGGCCGATGGGCGCGATCAGGATCAGGAGCCCCAACCACGTCCAGGGTGGGGAGAGAATGACCCCCAGCACTGAGAGTCCGATGATGACGATGCTGACCGCAACGTCAACCAGGATCGTCGGCAGCAACGTGACCCAATGGTCCCGTGTGACGCGCGCGGTCTGTTCATTGCATGCCAATAGTTCTTTGACGTAGCTCATCTGTGTCTCCTTGTAGGGCTCGCCCGTCGGCTATGCCCGTGGATGGGCCCTGTCGTAGGCCGCTCGCTTGCGCCGGGTGGAAACCTCGGTGTAAACCTGGGTGCTGGATATGTTGGCATGGCCCAGCAACTGCTGGACTGCGCGCAATCCTGCCCCACCATCGAGCATGTGGGTGGCGAAAGAGTGCCGCAACGTGTGAGGGGTGACCTTGCGTTCGATGTCGGCGGCTGTGGCATACTCCTTGACGATCAACCACAGTCCCTGGCGAGTCAAAGGTTGCCCTCGATGATTGACGAACAGCGCGGTTTCGTCCCTCCCCTGCAGCAGCTTGGCGCGATCCCTCTCGACGTAGACCTTGATTATTTTCCGGGCGCGCTCATACAGGGGCAGGATGCGCTCCTTGTTTCCTTTTCCCAGGCACCGCACCGTGCCGGCTTTCAGGTTCACAGCGTTTACCTCAAGCCCGATCACCTCGCTGGCGCGCATGCCGGTCGCATACATCAGTTCGAGCAGAGCCCAATCTCGCGACGCTTTGGGCGTGTTGGACTTGGCGGGTTCTGCCAGCAAGCGAGCCATTTCCTCTGGACTGAGCGGGTGGGGCAGGGGCTTGTCCACCGGAGGTGAGTTCACCGCAGCGGTGGGGGTCTCCTTCAGCACGCCCTCCGTGGTCAGGAACTGGAAGAACGATTTGACAGCCGCTACCTTGCGCGCGATCGTCGAAGAGGCATAATCGCGATCCTTCAGATACAGAATGTAGTTCAGGATGTGTGTTCGGCCCACGTCTTGCCAGGAAGAAACGCCCTTGCTGGCCAGGTGGGTCAAGAACTGCCTGAGGTCACCGCGGTAGGCTGCGACCGTGTGTTCCGAGTATCCTTTCTCTACCGCTACGAAGTGGACGAAATCTTCAACCCGGCTTTGCATCCTACGCCCCTTTCGGCACGCTCACTGTCCGGTGGATTATAGCATGGTTTCCATAAAGTCAAAAATGATGTCGCTATTTGGACTCTGCGCCGTTTCGTAGTACAATTAGCGGCATTCCCGACATCGCAGGAGGAAATCTATGCCAGAGATCACACTCACCGTGCACCATGAAGTGGGGCTGCATGCCCGGCCAGCGTCGCAGTTTGTTCAAATCGCCAAGCGATTTGCGAGCGACATCACGGTTGCCCATGGCGAGCGCGAGGCGAACGCCAAGAGCATCCTGGGCGTGCTGACGCTGGGGGCCAACCAGGGCGCGGTGATCACCGTCCGTGCTGATGGCGAGGATGCCGATCAGGCACTGGCGGCGCTGGAGGTGCTGGTCGCGGACAACTTCGGGGAGTGAGCGTAAGCAGAAGGCTCTTCGGGTTTCTGAGACCCGAAGGGCCTGTTGTATCAGTAGATGAACAGTCCCCCGTTGACCGGCAGCGTGACGCCGGTCAGATATGAGGCTCGCTCGGATGCCAGGAACGCCACCGCGTAGGCTACGTCCTCGGGTTGGCCCAGCCGGCCCAGGGGCACCCGAGCGGCGTATGCCTCCCGCTGGCCGTCCAGTTGGCCCTCCCAACCCTCGGTGTCGATCCAACCCGGTGCCACGACGTTGACCGTCACCCCGTATGGCGCCAGCTCGCGGGCCAGCGACTTGGAGAATCCCGCGATCCCCGCCTTCGCCGCTGCGTAATGGCTATGACCGCCGGTGGACCCCCGTTGGGCGGCCAGGGAGGAGACGTTGACGATCCGCCCCCAGCCGCGCTCCGTCATGAGCGGTGCGATGGCCGTGCAGCAGTTGAACGTGCCGGTCAGGTTGACCGTCAGCACCCGTTCCCAGTCGGAGCGGCGCATCTCCAGGATGGGACAGGTGGGGCGGATGCCGGCGTTGTTGACGAGGATGTCGATCCGCCCGTACCTGTCCCGTACCTGCTCAACCATAGCCGTCACACTCTCCGAGCTTGCCACGTCTAGCTTGACGTACGTGGCCTCGGCGCCGGAGGCGCGGAGTTCCTGGACCACCTGTTCACCATAATCGGCCAGTTCGCCCACGACGACGCTGGCCCCGTTCTTGGCCAGCTCGCGGACGATCGCCTTCCCTATCCCGCGTCCGGAGCCGGTGACCACGGCCACACGATCCTGTAACTCCATCGCCCCCTCCTTTCGAATGCACTATCTGTGGTTGTCCTCACCGCAGCCGGGCGAAGAGCCCCAGCGACTCCTCCTTCCACACCCCCCATGCCTCGATCGCGGCACGTAGCTCGGGCTGGGCCTGCGCGCTCTCCTCCAAGGGCACGCCTTGCAGAGCGGCGTCTATCGCCTGCCGCATTGCAACAGCGCCCGCCTGGGGACCCAGCGGATGCGCGTGAATGCCACCTCCCGCGCCCAGCACGCAATCCAGGCCCAGGTCGGCGATCACCTCCGGCACGTTGCCCGGGTAGACCCCCGCGACCGCGTTGGGGAAGGTGGGCTTGAGCGCCCCGAGCTTACCGCGACAGATGTGGGCGATGCGCACGTACTTGCTCTTCAGAATCGGGAGCTTGCCGTAGGGGACCAGGTCATTGATGATGTCCGCCCCAGCCATGCGGGGCAGCTTGGCCATGACCAGGTGCGCGCTGATCCCCGAGTAGGGCGAGACGATCATCGACCCACCGGCCGTGGCGTGGCCCAGGATGGGCACGTTTACCTCGGGGTCCTCGGCCAACATGCGCAGCGCCGAGAGGCCGGTGGCGATGTAGTTTACCATGAGTGCGTTCGCGCCCGCGTTGATGGCGCGCAGTGCGTTGTCGCGCAGCCGTCCCATCCGGTCGGTGATGTTCACCGTGTAGAGTGTTTTCTCTCCCTTCTCGGCGTCGGCCCTGGCGATAGCCTGCATATAGGTTTCCACGCGCTTCTCCAGCGGCGAGAACGCCGGGCTGCCCCCCAGGAGCTCGTCGTCCTTGATGATGTCCACGCCTCCGGCGGCCGCCTGGTACACCAGTTCCGCCCCCACCTCGGGTGGGAACCCGGTGCATGGCTTGATCATATTGTTGAGCAGCGGCCGGTCGTACACCCCCAGCAGTTCGCGCAGCCCGTCGATTCCGAACTTGGGGCCCTGGAACTTTGACAGGAACACGTCGGGGAACTCGATGTCGACCAGCTTGACCGGGAAGCCGAAGGAGATATTCCCCGGGATGGTGGAGAGGAGCATGGGGAAGCTATCGCCGAAGTTGACCCACGGGAAGGCCAGGCGCACGACGAAGCTGCGGGTGCAGTCATCACCTGGCAGCCCGGTCTCGTAGTCGGGCACCTCGGTCAATCCCACCAGCTTGGCCGCGTGTTCGCAGCGCAGCTCGCACGTCTCTCCGGGCACGTCGACCCACGTGCCGGTGGTCTGCTCGGTGGCGAATCCAAGACAACGCTTGATGATGTCCGTCCCCACTGGCGCTTGTACGAAGTAAGTGGCGACGACGTGCTGCCCGTCGGTCACCCCCTCGGGCAGGGCAAACAACTCCGGATCATATCGCTGTTTTGGCATGTCTGTGCTCCTAAATTGTGACGACCTTCTTTAATCCCTCCAGGTCCCTCGTCATCTCCAGAAAACGCTGCGTTTCCTCCAGCGGCCCCGCTGCGGTGATCAGCGTGTCCACGTCCAGCAGCCCCTGGCTGAGGAGCTCCATCGACCACTGGTATCCCGGACCGGTGTAGCTTACGCTCCCGGTGATCACCGATTGATCGTAGTGCATCTTGTTCAGGTCAACCTCGAACTTGGTCCCGCCAGGCCCGGAGGCGAGCAGCACGAGCGTCCCGCCCTTGGTCAGCATGGCCAGCCCATGCTCCGTGACCGTCTTCCCACCCACGGCGCACACCACGCCGTCAGCGCCCCGCCCGCCGGTGAGCGCCCTGACCTGCTGCACCACGTCCTCGACGTTGGGGTCCAGCGTCGCGTCCGCTCCCAGCTTGAGCGCCGATTGGCGCCGCTTCTCTTGCAGATCGGAGGCAATCACCCGGTTGCCCAACAGCTTGAGGAGCTGGACCGTCACCAATCCCATGAATCCAGCCCCGATCACGGCCACCGTGCCCGGGGGTAGATGGGTGGCTCGTAACGCGCCGTTGACGCACGCGGCCACCGGTTCGATCAGCGCCGCATCCCGGAACGAGAGCGCGTCGGGAATCGGGTGCACGTGGCGGGCTGGCGAGACGACGTATTCGGCGAAGGCGCCGTCTGTGGAATATCCCAATACCTGGTAGTTCTCGCACATCCCCATGCCCTGCGAGTACACCAACCCGGTGCGACACCCGTAGCACTGCCCGCAGGTGAATACCGGCGCCACCGCCACGCGAGTGCCCGGCGCCAACTCGGGGCCCACGCCGGCCCCTGCTTCGGCGATCACCCCCGCCGGTTCGTGGCCCAGGATAAAGGGCAGGTGGGGGGCCTTGCTGGCCCCGGTGAACTTCTTGACGTCAGTGGCACACACGCCACACGATTTGACCTCGACCAACACTTCCTCAGGCCCAGCCGTCGGTCTTTTCACCTCCGTGACCGTCACCTCCCCTGGCTGAATCAACAACGCTGCTCGCATAGTATGTCTCCTCGAACACCTCACGTGATTCGGGGAGGCCGGGCAGAGACATTGTAGTCTGCTTTGGGCGCCAGCCTCCCCGTCAGGGCCAACCGCCTGGCTTCGGGGCCAGCTCGCTAGCCGCCGAAGCCGCCTGTGAAGAGGGATGTGATGAAGGCGGTGACCCATCCCCACGGATAGATCGTCAACATCGAAATGAAGTCCGTGCCCTCCGGCACGGCAGCGCCCGCCGCCACGCCCAGCGTGGTGACCAGCGGTGCGATCGTCGTCGCCATCCACAGGCTGATTGCCATGGCTACGGTGCCATAGATCACGCCACGGATGATGTTGTTGCGGAACATCGCCATAGGCGTGGCGACCCAGAATCCCAGGAAGGCCAGGTCGGCCAAGGGGAGCAGGTTGTTGCCCGGCAGGATCGCCGCCAGGATCAGCGTGATGGGGATCAGGATGACGCCCACCACGATGGCGGAGGGTTGGGCCACCCCAACCGCACAGTCCAGGCCGATGTAGAACTCCCTGTCAGGAAATCTCTCCGTCAGGAATTTCCTCGCCGCTTCGGAGATGGGGAACAGACCTGAGACCAGGATCTTGATCATCTGGGGCATCAGGAGCAGTATGGCGGCTACGATGACGCCGGTCTGCAGGGATGTGATGATGTCGTAGCCTGCCACCAAGGCCAGGATGATGCCGATGACCAGGCCGATGACCGTCGAGTTACCAAAAGGCCCCAGCTTCTTCTGGAGCGTCTCGATGTCGGCGTCCCAATCCTTGAAGCCGGGGATGCGGTCGAAGAGCCACATGAAAGGCCAGGCCAGCAGCCCAAAGAACGATGAGAAGGGATGCGGGAAGGTGATGCCCGGCAGGTCGTAGCTCTCCTGGATGTATTTAGCCTGTAGGTCTCCCAGCACCAACGAGACCACACCGGTGAAGACGAAGGCCAGGAAGCCGAGGAATGCGCTGCCGCTCAGCCCCTGCACCAAGGCCCACGAGAACATCCACGGCCAGAAGTTCCATACGTCGATGTCCAGTGTCTTGGTCAGTCGCAGGGCCAGCATGACCAGGTTGACCAACAGGCCCAGGGGAATCATGAAGGCCGCGGCGGGCAATGAGAAAGTCATCCCGAAGTGTAAGCCCACGCCCACGTCAGGGATGGCCAGCGCGAGGCCCGTGCGTTCCACGATGGCGCTGGCCAGCGGACCGATGTTTTGGGCTACGACGCCGATCATCACATTCAGTCCGAAGAAGCCGATACCTACCTTGAGCGCATTGACGAACGCCGATCCAGCCTTGACCCGGAAGGCCAGACCGATCAAGAACAAAGCAATCGGCAACATCACGGTTGGTCCAAGATCATTGATCCAGCTGAAGAAGGTGGTTATCACAGTACCAATAGCGTCCACTTTACCCTCCTTGTTTGAGGTAATGCATAAACCCGAAGATCGATCGCGCCCTACCTTCACAAGCTACATAGACTCACCTCCTCCTTTTACCACTCCTTGTTAGGTGCCAGGCACCTGCGAGCGCTACTCGCACATCCCACGATCTGGCCCATGGGACCACGCCCTCGATGAGGTCCAACGTATCTGGGTGCCTGGCACCTGAAATTGATAAGTCGTCTACCCGTCTTCCCCAGTCAGAATCCCGACAATTTCGTCCACTGTGTCGTCGAACCCGATGCCGGTCAGGATGGAGGTGCTCACGACCGTGGGCGCGTCGTATACGTCGCCCAGTTTGGACGCCGAGACGATCAGGTCGAAGTCGCTGGCTGAGAGGGCGAGGTCCATGATCTTCATCTCCGTGACCTCCACGTCGAGGCCGCGCTCAGCCAGACTTTCAGTCAACTTGGTCGCGATCCAGGTCGACGTCGCGAGCCCTGCCCCACACACTGAAGCGATCTTGTACTTCTTACCGGTTGTCACCATCCTCCCTCCGTATACACGAGCCGCTTGGGCGTTCCCCGTTGAACCGGGGAGTATTGTCCCCGTTACCCTTTGGGGAGCCCTGCCACCGCTTCCTCGGGCGAAGCGCCACTGTGGACTACCTTCTTCACTGCCTCCAACATCGCCGCCGGATCCGCGTGCTGCCATATATTGCGACCCACCGCTACCCCCGCTGCCCCGGCGTCTACAGCGCCTTTGACCATGGCCAGGAATTCCACCGCCGTCTCTGTCTTGGGGCCGCCCGACATGACGACGGGCACGGGGCACGATTTGGTGACCTCGGCGAAACCTTCGGACGTGCCGGTGTAGTAGGTCTTCACGAAGTCCGCCCCCAATTCCGCGCCGATCCGGGCGGCGTGCTTTACGCACGTCGGATCGAAGTTGTCTTCATAGCCTGTGGGGTACATCATCGCCATCAGCACCATCCCGTACTTCTCACACTCGGCCGACACCTTCCCCAGGTCCCGGATCATCTCGCGTTCGTATGGCGCACCCACGAACGTGCGCATGGAAACCCCGCTGGCGCCGATCTGCGCGGCGTAGGCGACCGTGTCCACCAGATATACCCGATCAGGTTCTGGTCCGGTGACCGTGGCGGTGGAGATGGACAGCAGGAAGGGGATGCGGTGCTCGGTGAGGATCGGATACACCTTCTTGATGTTGCCCTTGTGCATGAACAGCGTGTCTGGGCGTCCCTTACAGACCTTGCCCACCGTGTCGACCGGATCGATCATGCCCTCGCAGGGCCCAATCGCCGGGCAGTGATCCATAGCCACGACGACCAGTTTCCCGGTCTCCGGGTTGACGATTTGACTCATACGCACGGCTTTGCCAATCTCTGACATTCTTAGTGGCCTCCTTAGTCTATTGGTTCACGAAATGCTCTCGCTGGACCACAGTCCAGCGACTTGGACATAGAATCTCAACCTATTGTGACTGTTCAATGAGTGGCTTGAGGATAGTCATCACTTCCTTTGAGCTCTTGGCGGACGCGAGCGCTTTCACCAGCGCCTGATCCTGTACCAGCGTGCACACCCACTGAAGCATCGACACCTGGTTGGCCGATTCGGCGACCGCCATCAACATGACGATCCTGACGTCCAGAATCCTGTCGGGCGTATCCATGGCCCGGAAGGGTACCGGGCTGCTCAGGATGGCGACGGCGACGCCTGTATGTCTCGCCCCGTTGTCATCGGCGTGCGGTATGGCGGTTGCATACGGCAAAGTGGGCAGGCCGGTGGGAAAACGACGTTCGCGGTCCAGCGCCGCCTGGCAATACGACTCGTCTACGTACCCCTTTTCAGCCAGACGCTCAGAGAGGATGGTGATCACGCTTTCGGCGGTTGAGGCATCCAACTCGGGGTCGACGACGATCAAGTCCTCGGAGATGATGGGCTTTGGCATATCCTCCTTCGCACGCTGGTGTAGCTGGGACTGCTGGCGGCTTGTGGTCGATCCGTTATTATTCTAGCACAAAACGTTGTCGTTGTGGCTTTCACTTGTGATCATTCGATTGTGTGATTCCTGGTACGCTCACTTGCTCAAAATGTGTTATAATTGGAACAGTTCCGCTGTGGTGAGGCATGGTGAATGAAGCAGACGGTGGTCGGTCTATCCAGTCGTGCCAGGCAGGTCCTGGACCATCTCCTGCAGATGGAAGAGCCCGTTAGCACTCGGGAAATCGCATCTCGGTTCGGGCTTTCCGCTGCTCAGGTCAGGTATTGCTTTCGCCCTCTTGAACTCTGGCTGCAGGTCAGGGGCTTTCGCCTCATGAAGAAACCTCGGGTGGGCGTGCATGTTGAGGCCTCGACTGATCAGAGAGAAACGTTGCTGGCCGAACTGCGGGAGCTGGCGGAGCGCAAACTGGCCCTGACACCGGGCGAGCGGGAGCAATTGATCCTCCTGAGATTCCTGGTGGCCGGTAACTTTGTGCCCCTGGATGAGCTGTGCGAACGGCTGGGGGTGTCCAGGACCAGTATCTTTCGCGACCTGGCCTCGGCGCGCGGGTGGCTGGAGCGGCGAGGGTTGCAGTTGATCAGCCGTCGGCGGCGTGGGATGCTTGTGCAGGGAGAGGAAAGGCACTGGCGCGACGCCGTGCTCGATTTGCTGCTAAGCAATCTCAGTCCTGGCGTGCTCATTGCCGCCTGCGTGGCCGCTGATCTTCGGTCGATCGAATACAGGGCCATCCGGCAGTTCTTCTTCCGCGAGGCGTGCGACTTCTTCGACGGCTTGAACCGCCGCCAGGCGGAGCGGTTGGTCAGTTCGCTGGAACAACGCCTTGGCCTGGTGTTCGTGGATGAGGCCCGCGTCAACCTGCTGCTCTGCTTATGCCTCGTCCTCCTCAGGGTGCCCATGGGTAGACTGATTGCCGGTAATGGGGCCACCGACGGTCTACCTGGGTATCCTCACGACGTGAAGGCCGTGCTGGACGTCGTTGACGAAATCGAGGAGATTGTGGGGCGGGTGCTCCCGCCGGATGAGGTTCGCTACCTGGTTGCCAAGGTCGAGCGGGCGATGGAGATCGGTGTCGTCGCCGAGGGGCAGCACGTTTCGGCCCACGAGAAGGTGGAAAGCTCCGCCGTCGATCTGGCGACGCTATTGGCCAGGGAGACGGCCAAGTATCTCCACTCTGGCCTGTACCATGACCGGGAGTTCATCAACTGCCTGGCTCTTGAGCTGTCCGCCGCCGGATGTCTTCCATCCGCGCTCACTTCTGGCTCGCCCGGTAGTGTTTTCTTGACGGATCACCTATCGCCGGACGCAGATGACGCCGTGGACCCGCTGTATGGTTTCACTTGCCGGATGCTCAGCCCCGTGTTGAAGAGTTATGGCTGCGTGCCCACCAAGCGGTTGCTTACCTCCGTCGCAATCCACCTGGGGACGGCGCTGGAGCGGTTGGGGCGGACCTGGTCGCGCCGCAAGGTGTGGGTCATCTGCGGTGCTGGCGTTGCCACAGCGCGAAACCTGGTCAGCCGTTTGAGCCTGCACCTGCCCGAACTGGAGATCCTGGGAGTGGCCTCGGCCTTCGATCTGGCCCGTGACTCTCGACTGGCGTCCGGTGCGGACGCCATCATCTCTACCTTCTCTCTCGATTGGGTGACCGACGTGCCGATAATTCACGTCAGCCCGTTGCTGACGCCCCAGGACGTCACCACGCTGAGGGCAGCCTTGGGGCTGGATAATCGTAAACCCGGGCCTGAGGTTGAGTCTCTGCCGGGGGATGGGCTCGCTATGGCGGATATCCTGTTGCTTGAGGCCATCGATCGGGACGTGGTCGCGGATGATTGGGAAGGGGTGGTGGATTGCGCCGGGGCACTTCTCCTGGAGGTGGGGGCTATCTGGCCCAGCTACGTCGAGGCGATGAAGGACATGATCCGCCTGTACGGTCCTTATGTCGTGGTCGCACCGGGGTCCGCGCTGCTTCACGCAGGGCCGGAGATGGGCGCCAAGCGCCTGGCTATGAGTCTAATCGTGCTGCGGGACCCCGTGCCGTTCGGCCACGAGAGCCACGACCCGGTACGCCTGGCGCTGGCCTTCTCTTCGATCGACCACAAGACCCACATCCGGGCAGTTGGCGAAGCGATGGAACTGTTGAGGGAGACAGATCGGCGACAGTCGATTCTCGAAGCGTCCAGCGAGGCGCGGATTCTGGAGAGCGTCAAGACATTTCTACACTAGGAGCACACCAATGCCAGAAATCACACTGACCGTGCAACACGAAGTAGGGCTGCACGCCCGGCCGGCGGCGCTGTTCGTCCAGGCCGCCAAGCAATTCGCCAGCGACATCAAGGTCACTCACGGCGAGCGCGAGGCAAACGCCAAGAGTATTTTGCACGTGCTGACGTTGGGGGCCAACCGGGGCGCGGTGATCACCGTCCGCGCCGAGGGGGGGGATGCCGACCAGGCCCTGGCGGCGCTGGGGGCGCTGGTCGCGGATAACTTCGGGGAAAACGTATGAAGAGTCTACAGGGTATCGCTGCCTCACGGGGAATTGCCATTGGGCCGGCCTTTCGGTTTAGACGGGTGGACCTGTGCTTCGAGCGTCACGTGGTCGAGGACCCGGCTGCCGAGTGGGTGCGTTTTCAGGCCGCGCTGGTGATGGCCCAGGAGCAGCTCGCAGAAGTGTACGCCAAGGCGGAGGCCGAGTCGGGGGCCGAGCAGGCTGCCATCTTCCAGGCCCACGTACTCATGTTGGATGACCCCGAGCTGCTGCAGGCGGTACGGATGAGTATCGAGGAGCAAGGGCTTAACGCCGAGGCCGCGCTGGGTGACGCGGCCGAGATGTACGCGGAAATGCTGGAGGCGCTGGACGACGAGTACCTCAGCGCCCGCGCTGCCGACGTGCGCGACGTGGCCACCAGGGTCCTGCGCATCCTCCTGGGCGTGGCCGAATCCCCCACGGCCGGGCTGGACGTCCCCTCCGTCATCCTGGCTCGTGACTTGACCCCCTCGGACACGGTCCTGCTGGATAAGTCCCTCGTGCTCGGCTTTTGCACGGCCGAGGGCGGAGCGACCTCGCACACGGCCATCCTGGCCCGCGGGCTGGGACTGCCGGCCGTCGTGGGCGCTGGCCCGGACGTGCTGGATGTCCCCGATGGCACCGAGGTGGCCCTGAACGGCAGCGATGGGGTGCTGCTGGTATCGCCGGATGCGGAGACTGTGGCGGGCTATCGCATGCGCCAGATGGCGGTGGACACGGTGCTGGCGAAGGCCCGCGAGCACGCGCGTGAGCCTGCCCTCACCCAGGATGGGCACCGGGTCGAGGTGGTGGCCAACATTGGGAACGTCGAAGGGGCACAGGTGGCGCTGGAGGCGGGTGCCGAGGGAGTGGGCCTGCTGCGGACCGAGTTCATGTACCTGGAGCAGGTGCACCTGCCAACCGAGGAGGCACAATACCAGGCCTACAGGGCCATCGTCGAGGCCTTCAGTGACTTGCCGGTGGTCCTGCGCACGCTGGACGTCGGGGGGGACAAGGAGTTGCCCTATCTGGATCTGCCCGACGAGGTGAATCCATTCTTGGGGGTACGCGCGATCCGCCTGTGTCTGGCGCGGCCGGAACTGTTCAGGCCACAGTTGCGGGCGGTGCTGCGCGCGGGCGCGGCCGGTAACCTGAAGGTGATGTTCCCGATGGTGGCGACGGTCACCGAGGTGCGCCAGGCCCGCGCGATGTTGGAGGCCTGCCGGGCCGAATTGCTGGTTGAGGGCCAGGCGGTGGCGGAGCGGGTGGAGGTAGGGATCATGGTGGAAATCCCCGCTGCGGCGGTGATGGCCGACCGCCTGGCGGCGGAGGTGGACTTCTTCTCCATCGGGACCAACGACCTGAGCCAGTACACTATGGCGGCCGACCGGACGAACGCCGAGCTGACCGCGCTGGCGAGCGGGTTTCAGCCCGCCGTGCTGCGGCTGGTGCGCGACGTCATCGCGGCAGCCCACGCCCAGGGCAAATGGGTGGGGTTGTGCGGGGAACTGGCGGGGGAGCCACTGGCGGTCCCCATCCTGCTGGGGCTGGGGCTGGACGAGTTCAGCATGAACCCGCCCGCGATCCCCCTGGCCAAGCAAATCATCCGCTCTCTCACGATGGATGAGGCGCGGGAGGTGGCCCAGGACGCGCTGGCGTTGGATAGCGCGGAGGAGGTCCGGGCGCTGGTGCGCCAGCGCGTCCCCTCCGCGACGGTGGCGTAGCCAGGTGCCCTGCACCTCCAGTCACCATCCACGAGACCCATAGGCCTCTTCGGAGTCCCGAACTTGTTTGGGATGAAAGCGCATCTATCTCGGTTGGGAATTCTTTCACCGCCGTTTGGTGATTACCCACATGTGTCATATTCCTCCTCCTGCAAACGCCGGAGCCACAGAACCATATGCTGAGGCCAAACGGTCTCCTCCTCCCGCGCCATTCCCCGGGCCATCTGGGTCACGAGAGGCGACTGACCAGCAATGACCCCTTGCACAGCCAGTTCTGCTACCGATTGCACTGTTTTGCAGTATCGTATTCATTCCTCCGCCCTCCGTGGTCGTTCGGTTGCTGGCACTCCCAAGCATACCGCGTTGGGCGGAGTTTTCAAGTCTTCACGACATGTGGGTAATCTAGGTCCAGC
>Ga0180437_10007766_pt1 | contig 13861 bp, 11 predicted proteins | sample SS_ome_4_FD_132410 | JGI IMG/M metagenome (GOLD analysis project Ga0180437, IMG submission 132410) | Hypersaline lake sediment archaeal communities from the Salton Sea, California, USA - SS_3_D_1 metaG | ecosystem: Environmental > Aquatic > Non-marine Saline and Alkaline > Hypersaline >...
GCGCCGAATATGATTCAGCTCGACCGCCACAACAAGAGCCCCGGCGTGCAGAACAGGGGCTGTATGCTCGCCTACAGCGCTTATCCGACAACCTATCGCTGCTGCCAGCACAACGTCTCACACGGCTGGCCCTATTATGCAGAGGAGCTGTGGCTTGCCACACCTGACAACGGCTTGTGTGCATCGCTGTACTGTCCGAGCGAGGTAAAGGCCCAGGTCGGCAACGGTGCGACTGTCACCATCGTGGAAAGCACAGACTATCCGTTCGGGGAAACGGTGGCGTTTGTGATTTCGACGCCCGAGTCTGTTCGGTTTCCACTGTATCTTAGAATCCCCCGGTGGTGCAAAGAAACGAAAATCAGGGTAAACGGCAAGGCCGTCGAAGGCAGATATGAGCCGCTGTCCTTTGCGGTCATCGAGCGAAAGTGGTCGAACGGCGACAGGGTAGAGATAAAGTTTCCGTCTGAGATTACGATCGACGTGTGGGAAAAGAACAAGGATTCGGTTTCAGTTAACCGCGGGCCGCTGACGTTCTCCCTGAAGATTGGCGAGAAGTGGGTCCGTTACGACGGCGACGCGGACAACGGTGATAAGTGGCGTAAAACGGATGAGGAGATTGCGTGGCCGGAGTACGAGGTTTATCCTACGACGGCGTGGAACTACGGCTTGATTATAGATAAGGAACATCCTGCGTCAGGCTTCGATGTGGTCAGGAACGATGGGCTGCTTGCGCTTCAGCCGTTCACGCCCCAGGCCGCTCCCATCGCGCTGCAGGCCAAGGCAAGAAAGATTCGGCAATGGACTATCGACGAACTGGGCCTGGTAGGTAAACTGCCGGCGAGCCCGGTGAAAACGGATGAACCCGTCGAGACGGTGACATTGATTCCGATGGGCTGTGCGCGGCTTCGCATCTCTGCGTTTCCCACGGTCGTAAGCGAAGGACAGTGATTTTACGTATCTTTGTTGCAGGGTATCTGTCTGGTGGGCAGCAGACGCCGATGCGCGGTCTCCGACCGCAAGGTTTAGCATGGTATGCCGATTTAACGCTTCCGCACAAGGCTATGTTCTTCTCCACGGCCCCAGAGCCTCTCGAATCGGGCCACTTCCCCGCGGCGGTCCGATTCTGTTAATTTACGATTTGCAGGCTCGCCAGAGCTACGAACTTGTCATCGACGATCTCGAAGACTCCGTCAAGTCCCGTGACGGTAAATATCCCTTTTGTTGCGGCGGCAACGTTGCAGAACAGCAGACGGTGTCCGCAGTCGGCCAGAAGCTTGCGGAGCTTGAGCAGCTTGGAAAGGCTTGAGGAGGTCACGATATCCACGCTCGAAAAATCGACCACCACCTCGCAGTCGCCACGGTCGCGGACCAGCTCGATGACGGTCTTGAGCTCGTCACCCATTTGCGGTTCCTGCGGCAGATCAACGAGAACAACGTCTTCCGACCAATCTTGAATGCCCATTTTCGATCTCCTATATGTCAAACAGGAAGTTCTCAGCAATTCTCGATGTTACTATCGGCACGTCTCGGGGTGCGGTTAAGCAAAAAAGAAGGGGATTTGGTCCATTTTCCGGTATCGACCCATAACAAGCGGTGTTTTCACACTGTCAGACTTGCGGTGCAGATAAAATGTAAGGCCACGAGGGGAAAAACCTTACGTTGTGCTCAGGGAAATGCCTGATGGTCGCTGTGGGGCTGACCGGCGCGGTTGTGAAAGGTCTTTAGAAGAGGTCCTGCAGTACCGGCAGGTGTTTTGCCGCTTGAAAAGACAGGCATCGACAATTACACTGGTGTGCGAAATCGGTGGGTGGCGGGACGCCGGAGCATCGGTCGCGCCTCCTGCACAAGGAGCGGCATCTTATGCAGTCTGACGAGGAACTGATCGAGTCGGCAAACAAAGGACAGGCCGATGCCTTTGAAACTCTCTACTACCGGTACCGTGATTGGGTGTATCGCTTAGCGTGGCGTTTCACCGGCAGCCGGGACCAGGCGCTTGACGTCCTGCAGGAAACATTTTTTTACCTGTTGAAGAAGTTTCCCGGTTTCAAATTGAGCTGCTCGATCACGACGTTCCTTTATCCAGTGGTCAAGCACGTATCGCTTGCGGTGCGCCGCAAGGCGAGCCGCACGGTATCTGAAGATGATGCCCTGGTGGAAACGCCGGCGCCGGCGGCAACGGATGGGGGGGCTTCACGTCTGGAACTGGCTGCCGTCTTGGCGGGGCTTCCCGAGGAGCAGCGGGAAGTTCTGCTGATGCGGTTCGTGGATGACATGAGCCTTCAGGAGATTGCCGGCGCGCTTGAAGTCCCGCTTAGCACCGCCAAATCCAGGCTTTATCGCGGGCTGGAGGCACTGCGCCGCGACGCTCGCGCGAAAGAGTACTTCCTCGATTGACCGGCTGGTCGGCAGTTTTTCCGGAGAATCTCAAGAATAATGAGACTTTTTGCCGGGCCTGCTGACTCAATACTTACGGAGACCCGATTATGGCCATAGAAAACCGACATCCTGACGAAAACACGAACCCTGAGCCCGACGAAAGGCTTTCGGCGGATTTGAAGGTCCTTTTTGCACCTCGGGGGGCTGTTCCACCTGAAGTGGACCGGGCGATTATGGACCGGGCGAGTAAGCGTCTTGTTGGGCGCAGCCGTCGTCTAGCGGTACGCTGGGTGGCTTCGGCTGCCGCGGCCGCGGCGGTCATTATCTTAGTCTTTACGCTCAATACCTCGGACAAGCGTGCCTCAACCCAAATGGCCGAGAAGTTCGAAGCGAGTAAAACGAGCCCGGTGATGCGAGGGCTGGCAGCGGCCGACCTGACGCCAGACATTGACCGCAGCGGCCGGGTGGATATTCTTGATGCGTTCAAGCTTGCGCGGCAAATCAAAGCGGGCCTTGAGCCTGATAAGAAATGGGATATGAACGGCGACGGGCTGGTGAATCGTAAGGACGTTGACCTTGTGGCCTTTGCGGCCGTTCGTCTGGATAAGGGAGTCTTATGATGAAGAAACTAATCGCAATAATCGTAATTGTAATGTGTGCAATGGTATCGGTCTTTGCGCGGCCCTCGGCACGATACGAAACCGGCGGCGAGCAACCAGTGCGCTTTGTGCCGTTAGGGATTTGCATGGATACCGGCGGCCGCGCTCTCGCAGCCTTTCAGTTCGAGCTCAAGGCACTTTCCGGAGACGTGGAAATCGTCGGCGTCGAGGGTGGAATGCACCGGGCTTACAACGAGCCGCCGTATTACGACCCGGCGGCGCTGGCCAACGACCGCATAATCATTGCCGCATTCAACACCGGTAGCGACTTGCCAACCGGCCACACCCGCGTCGCTACCCTGCACCTTCGGATAGCCGGAAACGTCGAGCCCGAATACGAGTTGAAGCTCATCGTCGCGGCCGATGCCGAAGGCAGCGAGATTCCTGCTGAAATTACTTTTGCAGAAGGAGAATAAAAGTGAAAAGCAAAGCGATTCTCACAACACTTATCGTAAGCTCCGCCGTGATAATACTGGTTGGTTACTTTGTCGGCTGCGCTCGGATGCAGGCGTGCCGTAAGAGTAGTCAGGACGAACGAGCCGGCCGGGATGAACCCACTGCAGCCCCGGATGTCGGCTTTGCGCCCGCAGAGCCCGCCGCAAGCCCGGCCCCTGCCGTGTCCGGCCCCGATGCTCTTACTGAGGAGGCCGAGTGGCAGTTGAAGAAGACTCAGACCTCGGGAGTCGCACATCAGAAACAGCTTAACTACCCAAGGAACTGGAGAGAAATCAACGCAAAACGCGAATCAGAGCGTTTTGAGCTCTCTGTTTCCGAGCGGGCGCCAACGCTGGGCGACGGGGCGATGATGAGCCGCAAAGACAAGAGCACAGGAATTCCCCCCGATGAGGCTCGCCTAAAATACCAGGATGGTCATGGATCTTATGACGGCGCAAAGCTCGTCGATGGCGACAGTCGTAGCGGCAGCTATGGCGGGGGATACGGTGGCTACGGGGGAAACGGGGGCTATGGGGGCTACGGCGGTTATGGAAATGGGCGCGGCGGCTACCGACGGGAGCACCTTAAGGCTCAAAGCGGCGCACGGAAAAGACCCGAGTTTCTGGGTACACCGCGGTCTATGCGAGAAGGCCTCGTGCACGGAGACGTCGGTCGGCTGCCGGTTGATTTGATGACGGTAAACGCCGACGAGGTGTGGGTGATAGTCAAGGCCAAGCCCGAGCATGCCCCGCCCACGGCTGATGATGATACACCGGGCTGCGGCGCAATGTTAGCGAGGCTCCCGAAAGACGAAAAGGAGATACCGCTGCCGTTGAAGCACACGGACGTCAAAGGCCAAATCAGCGGCTATATCGCCACGGTTGATGTGACGCAGCAGTTCCACAATCCTTACGATGAAAAAATCGAGGCGGTGTATGTATTTCCGCTTCCGCAGAACGCGGCCATAAATGAATTTATTATGACCATAGGCGAGCGAAAGATTCGCGGCATAATCCGCGAGCGAGAGCAGGCGGAAAGGATTTATAAGGAGGCGAAAGAGCGTGGGCACGTTGCCTCGCTGCTGACACAGGAGCGGCCGAACATATTTACGCAGAAGGTGGCGAACATCGAGCCGGGAAAGGCAATTGACGTCAATATCAAGTACTTCAATACGTTAGCCTACGTTGACGGCTGGTATGAATTCGTATTTCCGATGGTGGTCGGGCCGCGGTTCAACCCGCCCGGCTATACCAACGGCGTCGGTGCGGTCGGGCGAGGCAAGGCGGGCATCTCCGGCCAGAAGACCGAGGTGCAGTACCTAAAGCCCGACGAGCGAAGCGGGCACGATATAGCGGTGGCGGTCGATATCGACGCCGGCGTGGCCATTGAAGAGGTCCTGTGCCCCAGCCACGCGATTACCAACAGCCGGGTCAATCCTGAAAAGCGAACCATCAAACTGAGTTCTCTCGATACCATTCCCAACAAGGATTTTGTCCTGCGCTACAAGGTGGCCGGCAGAAAGGTCAAGTCGGCGCTGGTGACACATCGCGATGAGCGAGGGGGATATTTTACGCTGATGCTGTATCCGCCGGAGAACCTCAACCATCTAAGGCGGGCGCCAATGGAGATGATTTTTGTGCTGGACTGCTCCGGCAGCATGAGCGGAAAGCCCATCGCCAAGGCCAAAGACGCCATAACACGCGCCCTGCGAAAGCTCCAGCCCGGCGACACGTTCCAGGTGATTCGCTTTTCCAACAACGCCTCACAGCTCGGCCCGGCGCCACTTCCTGCAACACCGGAAAACATTCGACGGGGCCTCGAATACGTGGAGTCACTCCATGGCAGCGGCGGCACCATGATGATAGAGGGCATAAAGGCTGCGCTCGATTTCGAGCATGACCCGAGCCGGTTCCGCCTCGTTTCTTTTATGACCGATGGTTTCATCGGTAACGAGGTGGAAATTCTCGCAGCGGTACATGAGAAGCTGGGGCAGAGCCGAATCTTCAGCTTCGGCGTCGGCTCATCGGTAAACCGCTTCCTGCTCGACCGAATGGCAAAACTGGGAAAAGGCGCCGTTGCATACATCGGCCTCGATGAAAGTGCCGGAGAAATCGTCGATGCCTTCTACGAGCGAATCAGTCATCCGGCGCTTGCTGATGTCACCATCGACTGGGGCAATATGGACGTCACCGACATTTATCCGCGGCGTCTGCCGGATTTGTTCGTGGGCCGGCCGGTGGTTATCACCGGCAAGTTCACCGGCCAGGGAACCACAGCCGTCCACGTCACGGGCAAAGTCGGCGACATGACACAGGATATCCCCATCCCGGTTGACCTCGGCGATGAGCAGGCAACACATCCCGGTATTGCCTGCGTCTGGGCGCGAAAGAGAATCGAGGACCTCGCCAACCAGTCCACCTACGACGGCAATCCCGACCTGCCCGGCGAAATCAAGCAGGTGGCGCTCCAATACGGGCTGATGTCGGCCTACACCGCCTTTGTGGCGGTCGATTCCTCGCGCACGACCGCGGGCGACCACGGCATCAGCGTCGCCGTCCCTGTGCCGGTGCCCGACGGCGTCCGATACGACACCACCGTCCAGGATTAAAAAGGCCGAGTTTGGGCTGAGCATTTAGAGCCGGTTGCGTTGACTCAGTGCCGGCCCAATCGCTAAGAAGATTCGGAGGACATCGAATGAGGCCTCTGAGATTTGTTTCGGTCGCCCTGATTGTCCTTTTCTTTGGCAGTCCGGCCGGGGCTATGTTTGCTGCGCCGACGCCTGCACCGATTGACCGGCTGATAGCCAACACAACGGCCTATATCAAGGAAAAACCCAACGACGCGCACGGCTACTACACGCTGGCGCGGATACACTATCTGGCATTTGTGAACAAGAGCAAGCTGGTTCCTGCTTTTGAGCGAGAAGCGATGCCACAGATTGCCGAAGACTGGCAGGGGCCCGATATTGCTTACATGGCCCGCTATCGGCGAGCTGAAGAGCTGGCGCTTAAGGAGTTGGGATACGAATCAAGAAATGCTATCCCCTATGAAGAACGCCAAAAGTTTCATGAGGCGGTCAAACAAAAAAGAAAAGAGCTTCAAGAGCAGCGCTGGGCGCCGGAGAAACTCGCCGACAAGGAATTGTTTGTGCACGCGGGTGCGGCGCTGGAAAATTTTCAAAAGGCGATTGAACTGGACTCGAAGAACGGACTGTATCATCTTGGCCTTGCAAGCCTTCTTGAGCAGTATGTTGAGTTTCTCGGTGAGATTGAGGCCGAGCAGGTTCCTGAGCAGTTTCGTAAGTTTCTGCTGAATGAGGCGAAGGATATTTACTACGAGGCCTACAGTCTGTCAATTAAGAAGGACCTGAAGCACAGGCATCTTCCCTTGGCCGGCTTGGCAAGCCTTGTCGGATATGAGGCGGGAAATGCGTATGTTCGCCTTTCAGAGAATCTCGGTGACATCTCAAGGCCGGAGGAAAAGGAAATCGCCAAAGTCAAAAGTAACCTGAAGAAGCTGAATTCGCTGCCAATGGGAGCCATTACGCCGATAGTATTCTCTCTGGAGAAGCATACCTCGCTGGCTGATTTGCTGGCAGCAAATACGAAAGTGGCTTTCGACCTCGACGGCGACGGCGTAACAGAGTTGCGGCCCTGGGTCAATCAAACGACGGGGATTCTGGTTTGGGACCCCGAACAAAAGGGGCGAATCACGTCCGGCCGACAGATGTTCGGCTCAGTTACTTGGTGGCTCTTCTTTAAGGACGGCTACCACGCCCTTGATGCGCTGGATGACAGCCGTGACGGGCTGCTGATGGGCGGTGAGCTTGAAGGGATTCGTGTCTGGTTCGACCGCAACTGTGACGGGAAATCCCGACCCGACGAGGTTGTCCCATTAGCGGAGGCGGGCATAATATCCATTTCGACGCAGGCATCGGGTAAACAGTCCGGCTGTCCGATGAGCACATCCGGTATAATACTTTCCGATGGGCGGACATTGCCCACTTACGACTGGGTGACCACAGGGTCACGAGATTAATCTGACCATTCGCCGCTGAAAAACGCAACCGGGGGAACAAAGGATACAGTTCTGCGGCAGCGTCCATCTTTTTTTACTTGACAGTGTATTTAGAGACGCTATCTATTCCTGGCAGTCAAACGTTGTTCAAGAGATAATGCTTCTGTCAGAGGGTGCGAATGGCTGTCGGCGAGGATGTGAATCAACCGATTGGAAAGCGAGACCTGCTGCATCTTGCTATACTGCTGATGCTTGCTCTGGTCATAGGTACATACCTGATTGCGACCACGGTGCTAATCTCGTCGGATGGTGTCTTTTATATCAAGCAGGCTCAGAAATTTGCAGAGCAACCAGAGCAAGTCATCCAAGGCAAGCCCTTTGGTTATCCGTTTTTGATTTTCGTGGCTCACCGGGCCGTGGGAACGCTCTTTGGTGGAGGCTCCGTGCAAAGCTGGATATATGCCGCGCAGAGCGTGAACTTGATGTGCAGGATGCTTGCTTTGGTGTCCTTGTACTTTCTGGGTCGGCTTTTTGTCGGAGCGAGGGAGAGCTTTCTGGCTATTCTGATTCTTGTATTTCTGCCCTATCCGGCAGAGTTCGGGAGCGATGTGCTTAGAGACTGGCCGCATTTGCTCTTTTTGGTTACAGGGTTTCTGTTGCTGGTGCTTGGCAGCAGAAAAGGCAAATGGTGGCTCTTTGGAGTTGTCGGTCTGGTGGCGGGCCTGGGCTATATAATTCGGCCCGAATGCGCCCAGCTCATTATTTACGGGATGCTGTGGCTGCCGGTCAGAGTCTTGCGACCAAAACGTGGAATGAGCAGAGCTGCATCTATCGGCGCACTTCTGTTACTTCTGGTCGGTTTCGCTGTCCCTATGATTCCTTATATGGTGGCGGGCGGCAGGGTCCCGCCGGCAAAGCTCAAGAGGATAATCAAATCTGGCGACCAGGCGCATTCGCAGTCACCTGATGAAAGGCACGAGGAGACATTGAGCGAAATGTGGGCCCAGACTGGGCCCACGGGCAGTGTAATCGCCGCGGTGCGAAGACTGATCGGACAGGTCAGCGGCGATTTGATGCACTATTTTATGCCCGCCCTCATGGTTGGGATTTATCTGAGGTTTCGAAAGAAATCGGCGCTGACTGTCGAGGAGAGGTTCTTCATACCCGTCTTTGCAACATTCAACGTGGCTCTGATGGTCCTGTTACATTGTAGTTACGGATACGTCAGCATGAGACACTGTCTGCCCCTTGTGGCGATAACGATTTTCTATGTGCCCGAAGGCCTGCGGACCATAGCAGATTTGCTTTGGGGTCTTGTGAGCAGGTTGTGGGGCAAGTCACCTGTCAAAGGCAGTACAGTCGTATCTCTTTTTCATATTATGCTGGTCAGCGGCCTGGTTATATGTGTGGCCAAGCTATCCCATCCGCTTCGCATCGAGAAGCAGGGATACAGGGACGCGGCTAATTGGCTGAAAAAGAACACCAGCGAAAGTGATATTATTGCTGTAACCGACTGGCGGATTACTTTTTATGCCGGACGCAAAGGGTCGCCGTGCGTTGAGAGGATTCTAAAGCGGGCGTCATTCGCATTGAAAGTGATGGGCGACGAGAACGAAGAGCCGAATCTGCGAAGAGTTGCGCGAAAGATGTACTCTGTGCCCGTGAACCAGCGAGAAAAAAGGGGAAAGAGAATCGTTATTTACAAGCTGCTGTGAGGTGAAGTCGCCGAAGGGCCCAAACTGCTACCAGCCCCTTTTGGAAAAAAGCACGGGAACTGTCTTTGCGAGTATGTACAAATTCAAGAGCAGCGACCGCTGTTGTATGTACAAGTAATCATACCTGATTTTGTGTCGAGGCTTCAAATCGTAGAAACTTCGGATTTGTGCCAGGCCGGTGATGCCCGGCTTGACAACCAGTCGCAGCTCGCGAAGGGCCTTGTGCAGTCTTACAAAGTGCGGGCGTTCCGGTCGCGGCCCCACCAGGCTCATATCGCCTTTTATAACGTTTATCAGCTGGGGCAGCTCGTCCAGGCGTGTGGTGCGCAGGATTCTTCCTATCTTTGTAACGCGTGGGTCATCGCGGCGGGCCCAGACCGGACCGACCATTTTTTCAGCATCTTTTACCATAGTTCTGAACTTGTACAGAGTGAATATCCTTCCGTCCTTGCCGACGCGCTTCTGTTTGTAAAGTACGGGGCCGGGTGACGAGAGCTTGATGAGCAGGAATATCAAAGCGGCCAGGGGCAGAGAAATCAGCAGGAGCGTCACGCTGCCCGCCGTATCAAATACGCGCATAAAGAACTCCTCGACATCAGGCTTGCGGCCGATGAATGTGTTCAGAAAAGATATGGACTTGTTGCCGTTAATTCTTTCCGGTAACAGTGCCAGATAACTGGACGGGGTGAACACAACTCTGGTTCTTAGTCTCTGAAGGAGGTAAATCAGAAGATTCAGGTTCTGCCCGTTTTGAATTCTGTCGCATATAAGAATTTCATCTATGTCTCCAATTTCGACCAACTGCTTGATCTCGTCGACTCTCATTCTTTCGACATCAGCCTTTCGCAAGCCGATCTCGTCCACATCCCCTTGGCCGATTACGACGACCTTTTTTCTGATTCTCTTTCTTAGCCTGAGAACAAGCTGGTTGGCTTTGAAGATAAAGAGCAGGTTGATAAGAAAGGATACGACGAAAACGCTGGTGGGAAAAGCGCCCCATTTGACCCTGAAGGCATAAACAAAAGCCACACTCAACAGAGTTCCCAGGAACAAGCCGCAAAAGACCCTTTTGAACAGCTCCCACGATGAGGGGAACCGGCTCTTATAGACTTTGAAGAACACAAGTGCGGAAAGATAAATGACCGTCAGAAAAATAAGGCTCCTGCGGTACGGGTCAAAATTGCGCGGCGGAAAAGGCAGGCCGTAGCGGACGAGAAACGACAGCACAAAAGCAACATTGATAAGGACCGCATCCGTCAGCAGAAGGACGCCTTTAATCAGCGTGGTGTACCTTATTCCCTTTTGACGTACTGGAGCAGCTTCGAGGCAGGCTTTCTGAGCATCATTAGGGGGCTCACTTGCAATCCGTTTTTCTGCCACGCCTGATAGCATTCGATGTTAGCCCTGAGGATCTGCCACAAACTCCTGTTACTCTTGCCACCGGTCCTCATTTTTACCAGCACTTTTGCAATATGGCAAGAGGGGATGCGGTATTTTTTGAGAAACCTCAACATTATCTCATAATCGGCGGATATGCGGTAGTCGAGGTCGAAGCCGCCGTAATCATCGAAGAGGCGCCTTCTGACGAAGAAGGTAGGGTGGGGCGGATGCCAGCCTCTCTCAAACAGGCCCTCGCTGTAGGGTTGAGACCTCCATGTTCTGACGGTTTTAGCCGGGTTGCGCTCGGCTACGTACTCAAGGTCGGCGTATACCGCATCAACACCGGTCTGTTGGAGGCAGACGACGATGGAGGAAACAGCGTCATCTGTGGCATAGAAATCGCCCGCGTTCAGAAATCCTACGACCTCGCCGGTGGCCATTTGGATCCCCTTGTTCATAGCATCATAGGTGCCGCTGTCAGGTTCGGACACGAATTTGGAGATTCGGTCCCGATATCTTTGCAGAATGTCGCGTGTGCCGTCCGTGGAGCCCCCGTCAACAATGATATATTCGATGTCCTCATAGTCCTGGCACAATACGCTTGCGACGGTCTCCTCAAGTGTCCGGCCGCTGTTCAGGCATACAGTTACTATTGAGACTTTCATTGCTTTCTTTCGCCCGCAAGTGATGAATGATGCGGTATATGAATGAGCCGGGCCATGAGCCCCCAGAAGAGTGCAAAGGGAATGACGCTTCTCGATACAAGGAAAAATTCGGTTATGAGGTTTGCGAGCAGGTAGTTAAGCGAGACGAAGAACAATATGCGCAACTCACTTTTTCTGTCGTTAAGCAGAGCCCTCTTGTGTAAGACGACAAAGGAGGCGAAAATTATCGCCGCAAAGATGAAAACTCCTGCGACGCCCGAACTAACCAGGACCGAGGCTATCGCGCCATCAAAATAGGAGCGCTCGGAGCTCTGGAGGCCCGGACCTATTATCACAGGGCCTTCAAGAACCACATTGCAGGCCTGCTTAAGCTTATCGACCCTTCCGAGGAAACTCTGATCTTTGCCCAGATCGAAATAAACTGCTCTGTTCAACAGGCGATTCACAAAAGCGTTCTGGCCACCGTATTTCATACACAAGTAAGTTACGACGGTACCGACCAAAAGAAGGACAAGAGCGAGGTGAACAGTGCTTCTTCGCACTGTAGTGAAAGCCTTCACATGCGAGACCTTGCGCACGAGCATCCACAGTCCGAAAAGGATGACCGTCACAAAAAAGCTGACAAGGCCGTTTCTTGATCCGGTCAACAGCATGCCGGTGAAGCCCGTTGCGAGCAGCCCGCAATAAATGGGCAGGCGAATCCTGAACATACGATACTGCCTGCAGAAGATGATTGCCAATAGTCCTGTCGAGATATAGGCGGCAAGCAGATGGGCATCGCCCAGATACCCGCGGTAGAGGTCCGGAAACGGGTCGGTGAAAGGGAAGTTCGGCCGAAAGGTGTGTGCCCGCCCGGGGTGCATAACTCTGAACCGGTACAGACTGACAAACTCGTATGCAAGAACAACGAGAAAAGAAAGAAACAACATCCTGAGCAGGAATCTGATTCGTGGCTCGTCTAATTTGGAGGACAACAGAAGCCATACGCACACGAACAACACACCGTATTTGTATATGAACGCGAAATTTCGGGGACTGACCACGCCTGTAAACAGCACCCCATAAAGAGTGCTGAGCAAAAACAATACGCAGAATATTGCAACGAGGATGGAAACCGAGCGCGGCCTGATGCCGGCGTTAAACACTCCCCAGACCGCAAAGAGCAGCAGGACTATATCCACAGGCCGTAAATTCAGAAACAACGGGTAGTTGATGGGATAGCTGACAATAAGAAGCAGCGAAAACAAGAGACCAACCGTAGATTTCTTCAGTACCAGCGTCATCTTACCCTATCCAGGAACCACTTGCACCTGACGGCCGCGGGAGCAAGGAAGGCAAGCTTTTTGTAAATCAACAGCTTCAACTTGAGTCTCGCGGCGATTCGAGCGAACATTATATGCGAGAGAGACGGCTTGTTCTGAGCTAATAACCGGTAGAAAGTTCGTATATCATCAAAGATGTCCTCTTTCGGTTGGCCGCAGACGAGACGTTCGCTCGGCTCGTGCTCTATTACGTCAATGAAGTTTAGCATTCGTTCGGCTCTGAAAGCCAGAGTCTGCCGGGAGAAGTTCAGTATCCCTCCGTATGTCTGTCCGCTGTGCTGCCTGTAATAGTATAAAGGCTTGTCGATCCGTCTTATATTCGGTCCTGCGCACCTTTTGATAATCAGTGAGAACCAGACATCCTCGAAGGGAAGGTCATGGGGCATCGGAAAAATCCTGTCACCAATCTCTCTGGTGAATGTCCATGCCCATCTCGGCAATGAAATAAGATTCCGCAGGCAGTGCTTGAACGTCTGGTTGAAGAAGGTCTTATTGGGACAGTACCGGCTGACAACCTTCAAGGTGGTGTCGGTTACATAGCAGCCGTGACAACTCACTTCACAGTCGGCCAAATCACCAAGATGACCAAAGAAGCTACCGGCCAGAACGTCGTCCGCATCTATGCACTTGATTATATCGCCCCGGGCCAGGCTGTAACCGTAATTCAGGCCTGCGATTTTTCCAGCTCCCTTGTTTTGATGGACCCTTATGCGGCCGTCCCTTTGTTCCCAACCCCTCAACACCTCCAAAGTGCCATCCGTGGAATGGTCATCAACTGCAACCAGCCGCCAATCAGCATACTCGGCCGACAGCAGAGCTTCCACCGCCTGGTCCACATAGGCAGCAACATTTTTTGCAGGCATTATAAAGCTTATCATCTGTACCTATTCTAAACGCCGCACCTTCTTCTAATCCAAAAAAGACACAGCAGCGAAGCAAACGCAAAACGGCTGTCTTGTCGCTCTTGAACTATTGTTTTGTCCCCTCTACGCATATACCGGCCCCATTCTCGATTCGCTCGGGCCGTTCGATTTCTCTGATACCCTCAATTCTGCTGTCGAACAGTCCTTTTTCTTCAACATTGCCGAAGCCCGCTTCCACGAAGTACTTTTCAAGTGCCTCTGCGTCGTACATCCACTTGTGCGAATGAAAGTCGGTCAGAGCTGAGTATAGCCTGTAGAAGACATTTCCCTCGGGCCTGCGTGGAGCTCTGAGCCGCAGCCGCCTGTTCAGACGCTCCGCCGAACACGTTGCCCCTCTTTCTTCATGAGATTTTAAAGAACCCTCTCCGA
>Ga0180437_10007767_pt1 | contig 13861 bp, 13 predicted proteins | sample SS_ome_4_FD_132410 | JGI IMG/M metagenome (GOLD analysis project Ga0180437, IMG submission 132410) | Hypersaline lake sediment archaeal communities from the Salton Sea, California, USA - SS_3_D_1 metaG | ecosystem: Environmental > Aquatic > Non-marine Saline and Alkaline > Hypersaline >...
TGTTTTGAATATCATTATTATCAATATATTCCAAATCTCCATAATGAGATAATTTTTTTCCACCTCCTCTTCTTGGTGGTTTCCTTAATTGTTCATTTTCACAAGGATTGTTAAAATCAAATTCTATTGTATAGCAAATTTTCATATTAATCTTTTTGTTATGTACTCAAAGTATTTTTAAATATACATATTTTTTGTAATATTTATCGTTGTAAGTTTTAAAAATTATATCTATATTAAATATAATGAGAATTTGTTTTATAGTTGCTAGAAATTTTTCAGATAATAAAGTGATACCATTACTAAAATTTAAAGAAACTAATCAAACAGTCATTCAAACAATTTGCAATAATGTAATTCAATCAAAACTTATAAATGAAATTATTGTAATTACTGATAACGATAATGTTAAAAATCATGTTAGTTCATTTATAAAAAAATGTGTGGTATACCCTAATTTACCACCTGATAATTTAGAATGTATTAATTTATTTCTAAAAAAATACATGTCATTATCTTTTAATTATCATACAATTATTAATATAGATATAAATGAAATTAATTTAAATACTGAAAAAATAAATTTATGTATTCAAAATTATATTTCTAAATCAGCAAGTGATAAATTAATTAAATGTAGCACGTTACATAGCAATTTAGATAATGATGATAGTTTGTCAGTTGTGTTAAATAATAAATCAATAATTAAGTTATTATTAGATAAAAATAATAATATTATGTTTGCGACAAGAAATCAAAAACAGTTTGACAATAATAGTAATATAAAGTATTTTCATCATATTGGTATATTAGTAATTGATAAAAATTATTTATTAAATGAATTATATAATGGTGTATCTAATTACCAACAGGAAGAAAATATTACATGGTTAAAAATATTAGAAGATTCATATAGAATTAGTTCAGTTTTATTAGAAAATCATATGAGTATGTGTTAAAATTAAAGTTTTGAATATCCTAATAATTTAGGAGTGAATCTTTCAGATTTAATAATTTCTTTATTAAATGGCATGTTATTATCTTTATAATAATCAGTGATTAAAGTTACAATATTAATTTGATTTTCATTAACAAAATTTACTATTCCAGTTATATTATTATCTAGATATTTAATTAATTCAGGTAATAATGTATCTAAATTTGTAGCACTTAGATTACACATTTCAATTTTTTCATAATTAATTAGTTTATTTATTAAGTTTTTTGGATTATTTATATTTGATGATTTAGTTGAATAAGGATAGTTAATACGTAAAAATAAATAATTATCAAATTCTTTAACTAGTTTTTCTAGTAATATTCTAGACTCTGAATAATAATTAGTAAAGTCATTTCCAGTATCATCATGTGAATATTCTTTTTTACTATTATTGAAAATACATCCTGTTCCAATTAATGTACAATGTATAGAATATTTATTACATAAATTTAATAGATTAATTTGTTCAATAACATTAGTCATTAGTGTTTCTTTTTTATGTGTATCGCACCATTTAGTATTAGGTGTTCCGGTTAGACCTGCAGCACAAATTAAATATTTAGGATTTCTTAATTTAATTTCATTTTCAATACTTTCTATTTGATTTAATCTGTAATCTAGAATATAAACTTTTTTATTTGAATTAATTAATTCATTATAAATATTACTACCGATAAATCCTTTTGCTCCAATTATAAAATAGTCATATTGTAAATATGGTGCTGTTAAATCTTTTTCATTTAATATAAGTTGATGTTCTTTAACTGGAATATTATTTAAAATATTTAAAATTGGATCTTTATAATTTAATAGTCCACCAATTTCATTTTCAAATGCTTCTTCTATATAGTATGATAAAATACTGTTATCTTCTAATGAAATAAAACCATGAGCATAACCTGCAGGACAATAAACTTGCTCTCCTTGTTTAATAAGAAAGTATTTTACTTTTGGATTTAGTTGTTTAGGATCAAGTATAATATCAATGAATGATCCATTTATACAAGTAATGATTTTAGCAAAAGAATTAATATGAAATCCTCGAAAAACATTTTTATGATTAATACTTAATGTGCATTCTTTTAAATTACATTCTTTTAAATCAGAATATTTACCATCTTTAATTGGAAAAATTAATGTTCCTCGTGAATCTTCAAACTTTTTACAAATAGTTGACATTATTATAATAATACTTTAAATATATTAAATATTTTGATAGTGTATTATTTAACGTAATGATATTTATATAATAATATTATTTTCTATGTTTTCAGTTAACTCTTTTTTTTCTTCTTCAGTTAGAACTATATTTTTAATGACGGGTTTAAGTAAATTTTTAATTTTTTTTGAATAATTTAATAATAGGTAATAATCATTATGTGGTAATTTTTTATCAGACCACGTTCTTTCATGTAATGGTCTATTATTATTCTGAGTTAAAGAATTATATTGTTGTCCATCATCTCTTAAACCACCATTATTTTTACATGTTTTAACTTTACAATCAAAATCTTCTTTTGATTTCCAATGAAAATGGAAAATACAATCTTTTTGATTAATATTATTATTATAACAACTATAATTATCATTCAAAATATCATGTTTTTGCCCATCTGTATTAACAACATTATGCGGATTTTGAATAGGAACAATATGTGGATGATTACCCATATGAATTATTTTTTTATTATTAACAAATGGTTTAATTTCTGTTGATAATGTTGAATAACAATCTGTAAAATTTTCAATAACAAGTTTGTTATTTCTTTTGTGTATTCCATTTGTTCCTATCATTTTCCAATTAAAAACAACACAATCAATGTTTTTAAATTTTGGTTTATTCATAAAATCATGTATATTGTCTGCTGTTTTTAAAACTAAATATTCATCAGCATCTAAAAATAACGTCCAATCACATTCATTTCTATATTTATTAAAAAATTCTTGTCTTGCTTTGTTTTTAATACCAGGACCTGGTATAGTAAAAACTTGTACTTTATTATTAAGTTCTGTTTTAATTTCTTCTTTTAATCTATTATTTCTTAATGTATCTTTTACACTAGGACTAGATTCATTATCACAAATATATAACTTGTCAAATTTTAAGATAAATATATGATAAATACACCATTCTAATAAATCTTTTTCATTTCTTACATTAGTCATAATACTATATTTCATGTTTAATTATATATAATTTTAAAAATAATATTTAATAAACATGAAAATCTGTTTTGTAAGTGCATTATTTACAAATAATTATAAAAATTTTGGTTTACCAGAAAAATTTTATAAAAATAAAAATTATGATTATTTTTTATTTACAAATTTACCAAAATCATTATTTAACACAAGTTGGACACTAATTAATTTAGATATTGATTTAAATAGTATAAATAGTGTAAATAGTATAAACGAGAAAAATGTATTATATTCTAGATATGTAAAATTTTTTATATGGAAGTATTTTGAAGAATTTAATATTAAATATGATATAATTTATTATTGTGATTCATCTTTTGGTCCAAATGATAAAATTAATTGGGAAAAAGAAAGCAAAAAAATATTAGAAAGTGAGAGTGGAATAATGCAATTAATACATCATATAAAAAAGGGAAAAGGTGGTATAATGGAAGAACTTAAAAGAATTAAATATTCAAAAAAATTATCAAAAGAAGATACAAAAATGTTAATTAACAATTTACTTAAATATGTTAAATCAAATTTAGATTTATTTAATAATTATTTAAATGAGGAAACAGAACAAAATGAAGAACTTGAACAAAACGAAGAAATAAATTTGACAAATCAAGATTATAAAATTATTAAAAAGGTTTTATCAAAAAATATACTATATGAGAATACATATTTTGGTTATTCAACACAACATCAAAATTTATTAAAATTAATGACTGAATTTTGGGAATTGTTTAAAACTAATAAATATTCTATTAGAGATCAACCATTATGGAATTTACTATTAATGAAATATAAAATTACTCCAATAATAATGAATGATGAATATAAACATTTAAGACCCGATGGAAGCATTATAGATGATTATAAAACATTTTCTGATGATAAAAATAAAATTCATTTTTCATTAACAACAAAAAATAAATCATTTAGTAGAAATATTAATAATTATGATAAATTTGAAGAAGAATTTAATAATAATTTTAAAATAACATTTTGTATTTCTTATTTTAATCAAGATAGAAAAAATTTATTAATGCATTTAAATTATTATAAATCGTATAATGAAAAATATAAAAATTGTATTAAATTATTAATCATAGATGATTGTAGTAAAATTGGAATTGATAAATTACTTACAAAAAATGATATAAATGAAGTTAATATTGATATATTACAAGTAACAGATGACTTATATTGTAACATTTCTGGTGTTAGAAATTTAGCAGCAGAACAATGTACTACAAAATGGATGATGATTTTAGATATGGATACATTAGTTTCACCTATATTAGCAGGACAAATAATAGAAATAATAGATGAAGCAGAAACAAATCGAGGATTATGGAATACAATTTTTAAATTTAATCGTAAAGTACCTATGAATCCAACCCATGAAAAAAATAATGTTGTTCATCCAGCAGTGTGCTTAGTTCAGAAAAAACATTATTGGCAAGCAGGAGGTTGTGAAGAGGATTTAGTAGGTCATTATGGATATACAGATCCAAGTTTTTGGCATAAAGTAGCAAAAGCAAATATAAATATTAGAGTTCTATATGACAAACATGTTCATTTTAATCCAAGTGCCGAGGCAGATATTAATAGAGATAGTTCTCATAATGTTAAAATTTATGAAGATTATACTATAAATAATAAATGGTCAAATAATTATGTTAGATTTAATTGGAAAAAAATTGAATTAAATTAATTTAAGTTTATTAATAACTAAATTAAACATATTGATAAATTAATTAAAATGTTAATAGATGTTGACTATGATAATAATGGAAATCAAGGTCTTTGTAATAAATTAATTTATTTATCTGGATTAATTAGATATTGTATTAAAAATAATTATAAGTTATTAGAACCAAAATTTAAAACTGGATTTAAACATGGAACATTAGGTTATGGAATTAAATTTTCTGATATTTGGGATATAAATCATTTTAATAAATGTTTTGATAAGTTTAATTTTAATTTAGTAATTAGAGAAACAAATACTGAAAATGTAAACAAATTAGGACATGAATATGCTAATATTTGGGGATGGTCAATTGAACATGATGAATATATAAACGTTGCTTGTAAATTTAATAAAATATCTAAAAATGATAATATACTTTTATTAGTTTTATCATCTTTAAAATTAAATGATAAAAATAAACAGATTAAAGATAAAATTCAAAATAAACTTGGTAATATTTATAATTGTATTCATTTACGAATTGAAAATGATTGGAAAACACACATGAATCATTTATATATTAATGAAAATAATATAATTAATTCCTTAAAAAAGTTTTATAATAATAATTCAATTGAAGATAGATTATTTGTTTCCTCTGCAGAAAATTATAATGTTATAGAAAATATATTTAAGCATTCCAAAATTAACATTGAATTATTTAAAGATAGTTTACAATTTTATGATTTAAAATCAGCAATTAGTTTTGAATTATGTAAAGAATCAAATATTTTTATCGGTCTTTCAGCATCAACATTTTCATCATTAATTACAATGGTTAGAGAATTATTTCATAAAAATAGTAATAATTATTATTATACTAATACATCAATTAAAAAACGAAATGATAAAGGTATCCATTATTTAAAACCTCATATTAATTATAATATTGATATGGTATCTACAAATGTAGAAGTTATAGATGATTTATCAAAGATTAAAAAGTATAAATATTTCTATAATAAATATAATAGATTACCTGCTCATAAACTAGCATTGGTTGGTATTTTTAAAAATGAAGCACATATATTAGAAGAATGGATGCAACACTATATTAAACAAGGTGTAGATAAGTTTTATTTAATTAATAATGGTAGTAATGATAATTATTTAGATATCTTAGAAAAATATAAAGATAATAAAATATTAGATTTGGTAAATGATTCAAAAAGATATAGTCAAGTTGAACTTTACAATAAATACTTCTTAGAAAAAAGAAATAAATGTGAATGGTTAATGATATGTGATTTTGATGAATTTATATATGCTCGAAATGGTTATAGTAGAATTATTGATTATTTAGACTCACTAGATAAAAACATAGGACAAATAAAAATACCGTGGAAGATGTTTGGTTCTTCTGGATATATTAATCAACCTGATAATGTAGTAAATTCATTTTTAAAACGACAATCGTATAATACAAAACAAAAAATTAATTGTAAATCAATTGTTAGAGGAACACATTGTCTAAGATTAGATATTCATCAACAACATTGTAATGGTTTAGTTATTAATTGTGATAATACACCAGATTTAAATCCTTTTAATTTTACAACTGTATCAGAAAATAAATTAAATAATTGTTTTTTGCATTGTAATCATTATTCTATACAATCAAAAAATTGGTTTTTAAATGTTAAAAAAACAAGAGGAGATGCAACATCACCAATAACAGATAATATACGTAATTTAAATTATTTTAATGAATATAATCATAATGAATACGAAGATTTAGAACTAAGTAAATGTAATAAACTAAGTAAACAAGGTTAAATAAGTAAGAAATATTAATAAAAATAAATCATTTAATTATGTGTTAAATAAAAACTAAATAAATAATTAAATAATTTATATAATGGAAGTTTACTTTAAACTAAGTGAAAAGGCAATAAAAATAGATCATAGTTTAACATTAAATCAAATTAATAATGACTTTGGATATTTAATTGATAAAAATTTAATTGATGAATTAGGATTAAAATTACAAATAGTTGATAAAGGACCAAATGGGAGTAAACCTATGTATATTCATGGTTATGTGATTACATCTGCTCTTTATAAATACATACAAGAAAATTCAAGTTTAGATTTTATTAATATTCTTGAAACTGGAACTGCCCGTGGTTTTTCAAGTGTTATTATGTCAATGATTCTTAAACAAAATAATAAAAAAGGAATTGTTCATACGTTTGATTTAGTATCGCATGATAAACCTGAATTTGATAATTGTTTAAAAGCAAAACAACTCCAGAAAAAGTTATCAAGAAAACAAATTTTGGAAGAATGGAATGATTTAGTAAATGAATATATAGTATTTCATACAGGTGATTCCAAAAAAGAAATGAATAAATTAAATTTAGATAGAATACATTTTGCATTTTTAGATGGGCATCATGATTATAGTTATGTTATGTTTGAATTGGAATATGTATCTTCTAGACAAATATATGGTGACATTATAATATGTGATGATTATACAAGTTCGCAATTTCCAACTATTGTTAAAGCAATAGATGATTTTGTTAAAAGAGGAACTTATACATTTAAAGTTTATTATGGTAATGATGGAACTAAAAAAAGAGGATATGTTTGTTTAGTTAAAAAATAAATAAATTTATAAATTATTATTATAAACTATCATGAATAATTTTGCATATATTACATATTTATGTGATGAAAAATATTTACCAGGCATAATTGCATTAACAAACAGTTTAAAAATTTTTAAATGTAATTATCCTATAATTTTAATGATAACAGATAATGTTAATTTAGAAAATTTTAAAAATATAAATAATGTAATTATTAAAAAAGTTGAAAAAATAATTTATAATGGTAAAAACTCTATACTAGATAGATATAAAAATAATAGTTGGATGATGTTTACTAAATTAAATATTTGGAAATTTGTGGATTATGATAAATTAGTTTATTTAGATGCAGATACAATTGTTTTAGAAAATATAGATATTTTATTTAATAACGAAGAATTATCTGCTGTATTAGGTGGTTCTGAAATGTTAAAATATAATGGTATTGAGGCAGGGGTTTTAGTTGTTAAACCAAATATGAATATGTTTAATAATTTATTATCTGCATTAAATTCTGATAAATATGATTTAAAAATGTCTGATCAAAGTTTTATAAATGATTATTTTATTAAAAATTATAAAATTAATTATTTACCAGAAAAATATAATCGACTTATGAAAAAAAATGAAATTATAAAGGGTGCTGCAATATATCATTGGAACGGAGAAAAACCTTGGAATAATAATAAAATTTTTAATTACAATACCTGGATTAAGTATTATAAAATTAATTTATAATAATATTTTTAATATTAATTTTTAAATCTACACTAGAGTATATATGAAAGTTAATATAATCATAATAACTAAAGAAATTAATAAAATCTTTTTGTATAGTATCTGATTTTTGTTTTTCTAATTTATAATTATGATTTTGTTTAAATAAATAATCACCTTTATAAAAATCTAATCCAAATATATAAATATTTTTAACATTTAAATTTTTTATTGCATATATACATGATACTGCTAGTGTACCAGTATTAGGAAATTTTTTAGTTAAATTAATGTAATCATCTATAACATTATCGGGTAATAATTCAAATAAGTTATCTTTTTTTCCAACACGTATTTTATTTGAAAATAAAGTTTTATATTTTTTACAAATATTTGATTTATATAAATTTAAAAAATTATTAATTTTTGATATATCTGCACAAGGTGTCCTAATTAAAATTATTTTTTTATCTTGTAAAAAATTACTAATAATTGGATCTTTATAATAAGATTTACACGTTTGTACAGAGTCCCAAAAACAATTAACAAGTATTACATAACTTATATTCAATTCTTTTAATTCATTTAATCTATTAAGTGATATACCTCTGCCTAATATAATGACATTCATTATATTATAAATTATTTAATATTTTTTATTATTTTACTAATTTGATTTATCCATGTTAAATTATTATTAAAATAATCATAAGCATTATTAACAATTATTTTTCTTTCTTGTTCATGATGAATATAATATTCAAATTTATCTATAAAATCATTTTCATTATCAAACATTATACAATTAAATTTATCTATTAAATAATTATCATAAATATCTTTAGACATTCTATTACATAATATCATAGATTTATTACCTGCCATAATTTCAAAAAATCTTGTTCCCACTAAATCAGCAGGTCCTGTTGTTACTAAACAAATCTTTCCCCAATTTAATAATTTTGCATAATCAACGTTATTTAATTTTCTAGATGATGTAAAATAAATTTTATAATCTTGAATTTTAAATAAAATATTAGATATTTTACCTCTTAAATTATCTGTCTGGTCTTTTCTTATTACTCCTGAAAATATTAAATCATATTTATATATATCATCATATTTTTTAAAAGTTCCATTATTGCAACTCCACATAAATCTATCAACTATACAATTACTATATTCTTTTATATAATTAACATTATGGTGTACAGTTAAAATTTTTTCACATTTATTATTTTTAATCCAATCTAATTTTTTATTTAATGCAGCATATTCTTTATTTAAAATATAATATATAGGTTTATTTATAAATTTTAAATTTAGATTAGGAGAAGAATTTCCACAATCAAATATACCAAATCCAACAAAAACAAAATCTGGATTAAATGATTTATACTTATTAACAACATTTGATGGTGTACAAATTTCAAAAATACAAAATCTTTTTAAATAATTTATAAATTCATTATAATAATTATATGTAGAGTTCAAATGTAATGGATTTTCTAAGTATAATATCTTTTTCAATCTAAAATCAAGTATTTTAATATCTGTAATATCATATTCTATATTTTTTTTTTTAAGAATTATTACATCATTACCTCTTTCAGTATTCTTATGTTTACCATAACATTCTTTAATTGAATTTATTTCAATATAATATTTATTTAATAAATCCATATTCCACATTCTTTGCATATTACTATTATTATAAAAATCATGTATAATTACATATCCATCTTCTTTTATATAATTAAAACATGACAAATAACAATATTGTCTTGCCATTCCATCAATAAATATAATATCGAATTTTGTATTTAATGTAGATACATAATTAATATAATCTTCATACATTTTATAAGTCCAATGAATTCCACCTACATTTTTATCTAACTCATTTGATTTTATAAATTTATAATTAACATTATCAATTGATAACTTTTCAATGTTTTTATTAACAATATCATACCAATAATCATTTGATTCAACTGAATACATTTTTTTTACTAATTTACAAAAATTAATTGTACTACCTCCACTCCCTATTTCTAGTAAGGTCATATCTTTATTGAGATATCCAGTAATTAAATTATAACATTTTTTAGAAATAAGAGGATTCATAATATAATTATAATTTTATTATAAAATTAAAATTTAATCTTATAAATAGAATGTCTAAATTAAATGGTTGTATTTGTTTAATAAGTGCTAGAAAAAAATTATTACCAATATGTTTATTATATTTAAATAAAAATTATAATTATAAATTTAAATATCCTATTAAAATTTTTTATCATGGCAATATTTATGATGATTTACACTATCAAAATAAAATTAAACAAATTAATAATGATGTAAAATATTCATTTCATAAAATAGAAGACAAAATTCCGGATAATTTACCGGAAAAAGATTTGTTTTATAATCTAAAAAATAATGAATATGCTAAAAATTTTGGAAAAAAACGTGTAGGATATTTACACGCAAATTATTTTTGGAATAATTTCATGAATTATCCTGAATTATCTAGTTTTGATTTTGTCATGAGAATAGATGATGATTCATGGTTTAAAAAAAAAGATGCTACACATGATTTATTTGAAGAATTGATAAAAAAAAAAAGTAATTTTGGTACTGGATTTATATGGAATCATTTCAATAAAAATCACATTGAAACAAGAGTAAATTTATTTTCGTGGACAAAAAATTATATATATAAATATAATTATCCTATTAAAAATAAAAAAATGAAGGAAATTATTGAAACAAATAATGAAGAAAAATTTCATGGATTAAATTGGAGTTGTGGAAATTTAAATGTATATAATATGGATATGTTTAAAAGTGAAGAATGGAAAATATTTAATAATGAATTTAATAATTATAATGGAGGATATAGATTTAGATGGGGGGATTGTGAGGTAATTGGTATATTTTATTATATACATTATGAAGATGATTTAATTAATTTTAATTTAAAAAATCAAGACATTTATAGTCCACAATTACCGGGTACAAATATAATTACTAAATAAATATAAAAGTTTAAATATTATAAATTTATATAAATCATAATTAACAAATGAAAAAAACAAGAAATTATGATAAATATGAAGATTATACTAAATATCAACTAACTAAAACATCAGATAAAACTAAAATTAAAAAATGGCAGAATGAAGAATGGCAAGTTAAAATTGAATGTTTTAAAAAATTATTTAAAGTACACATTAGCGATATAGATAAATCAAATAAAATATTATGTTTAGGGTCACGCACCGGTCAAGAAGTTGTTGCTTTTCAGAGTTTTGGTAAAGATAAAGAAGTAATAGGTATTGATTTACATGAATTTAAACCATATACAATTGTTGGTGATATACATAATTTACAATTTGAAGATAATTACTTTGATATAGAATTTACAAATATATTTGATCATTCTATATATCCAGAAAAATTTATCTCTGAAGTTCATAGAACTTTAAAAACAGGCGGTATATTTATTTTGCATTTTCAATATAAAATAAATCAAGATAAATATACAGAGACTATTATAACTGATATTAATCAATTTAAAGTATTACTAAAAGATAAATTTGAAATTATTTCAGATAATAAATTACCATCAAATATAACAGCAATGAACTATGAAATAAAACTAAAAAAAACTAAGTAATTAAACTATTATATACATAACTTAAACCTTCTAATATTTTAACTTTTGGACTATATCCTAATTCTTCTTTTGCCTTAGAAATATCAGCATATGTTACAGGAACATCTCCCTGTTGATTTTCCATATAATTAATAATTGCTTTTTTACCAGTAACTTTTTCACATGTTTCAATAAATTCATTTAATGATATTGGATTTTCATTTCCTAAATTATATATTTCTGATTTATTTTTTAATTTTATAGTAATACATGATATTATACCTGAAACTATATCAGAAATATATGTATAATCACGCATTGAATTACCATCTCCATATTTATCAATTAATTCTTCATTCATAATTTTAGTAATAAATTTATATGGTGCCATATCAGGTCTACCTCTAGGTCCATAAACTGTAAAAAAACGAAGACCTATTGTTTCTATATCATAAAGTTGTGAATACATCTCTGCGAATATCTCCTTTGATAATTTAGAAGCAGCATAAGGACTATTACATTTTTTTATAGTATCATCCTCTTTGAATGGTACTTTAGTATTTAATCCATATACGCTACTACTACTTGCATAAATTAAACGACACCCAACTAATCTACATTGCTCAATTATATTGATAAATCCATTTATATTAACATCTGAATATAATGTTGGGTTTTGTGTAGAATATCTAACACCCGTCATTGCTGCTAAATGAATAACTATATCTGGTTTCCATTCAGTTATACATTTTGTATTTCGAATGTCTTGTTGCATAAACATAAAATTATCATAATCATATTTTCTTGCAATAAATTGTATATGTTGTAAATTTTTCATTTTTTTTGATGGATCATAATAATCATTCATATTATCTATTCCTAAAATTTTTATCGGTCCCAATTTAATATCATTTATTCTTAATATTGCTTCGCATAAATGTGAACCTATAAAACCATTACATCCAGTAACTATTATTTTCATAATAGAATAACAATTAAATAAATTATTAATTAATTACCGTACTTTGTACTATCAATCTTATTTTTTTATCATATTCTTTATCTAATTCCTTTATTTTCATATTTCTTTCATGATTAACTAGTTTAATCTTTTCTAATTTTTCTTTTAATAATTTATTCATTAATTCTTTTTTTCTATTTTCAAGGTTTTGTTCTTTTACTTGAAATGAATTATTCTTTATAACATTTGTTATGATTATTGATACTTCTTTTTTTATTAAATTTGTAATTTTATCTTGATTTATTACTTCATTATTACTTGTTACTTCATTATTATTTGTTACTTCATTATTACTTGTTACTTCATTATTACTTGTTACTTCATTATTACTTGTTACTTCATTATTACTTGTTACTTCATTTTCAAGATAATCAATACAAACAATTAAAAATTTATTATTAGTAATTCGATTTATAACTTGTTTAATACTTTCTAAATTTTCATTAAATAATCTTTTTTCATTAATTCCATATGTTAAAAAATGATTAATTGCTTGTTGTTGGTTAAATGTTCTTAAATCATTATATTTATAAATATAGTATTTATAATCAAAGTATTTATTTATCAAATAAATAATTTTATTGTCAATTTTGTAATTAATTTTCATATGAATGTTATTACAATTTCTATTTTCTTTAATTCCATGTATTATATAATGGCAACAAGCTTGTAAATAATTCATATGTTTTAAATCAGCATAATTTGAAATATAAAAGTTATAATCAAAATTATTTAATTTTTCATTAAATATAAAATTAGGATTTTCTAAAAATTTTTGTATAATTACTTCATTTGAACATAGTTTTAATTCTGGTTTAATATTTTTAACATATTCAAAATCAAAAAAAGTTTTAACCATCTATTTAACGTTTTTAATTAAAATTTTATTAAATAAACCATAATTAAATGTCAAAACAACAATCAA
>Ga0180437_10007768_pt1 | contig 13860 bp, 10 predicted proteins | sample SS_ome_4_FD_132410 | JGI IMG/M metagenome (GOLD analysis project Ga0180437, IMG submission 132410) | Hypersaline lake sediment archaeal communities from the Salton Sea, California, USA - SS_3_D_1 metaG | ecosystem: Environmental > Aquatic > Non-marine Saline and Alkaline > Hypersaline >...
ACGGCGGATAACACAGCGGGCCTTTCCGCCTACTCACCAAGGCCCACGCAAAAAGCGTGGGCCTTCTAACTTTTTTCTAATTATTTTCCTAGTGCCTTCTAAGGCTAAAGGCGTATTATGGTGGCGTCTAGCTTTGTTCTTGGCTGCTGGTAAGTCTGCATTTCAGTCAGTAAGTCATGCGTTAACTGACTGCAGGAGTCTGAAGAGTCTTGCTGCTCGCCCCTTGGTTGGGGGTTGGAGAAAGGAAGGGTGTTGTGGAAGCAAAAGTATATCTACGTGTTTTGCTCAAGAAATGGTGGATCGTTATTCCTGCGTTCCTGATCACGCTTGTTTCAGGGATTGTGTTCACCTTTACGAAGACGCCCATGTACAGTGCCACAACGAGCTACGTTGTCGTGCCCAGCTCTTCATTTAGCGACAAGGGGAGCTTTGCAAATGGGCTGGACATGTTGGGTCGGCGAGACGAAATCGCCACGACATTCGCTGAGATCGCGTCAAGTCGCCGGATCAAGCAACTCGCCACAGAGTCGCTCTCGCTCGAGTTGGGCCCCAATTACACAATCACAAGCAAGCTGCGGGCTGGCACGAACATCATCGAGGTTACGGCGCAAGGACCTGACCCGGTGGCTGTTCGGGATCTGGCCAATGCAGTTGGGTCTGCCATTGAGCAGTACGTCCAAGGACTTTATGAAGTTTTTGTTCTTGTCCCTCTCGATGAGGCGACGACCCCAATTGGACCGGTGAGTCCCAACGTAGTTCTAAACTTGGCCTTGGCGGCAGCGCTTGGATTGGTCTTGGGAGCCTGCCTGGCTTTTCTGGCTGAATATCTTGAAGCACCACTTACCTCAGCTATCAGCATGAATATCATTGATGATGAAACCGGTGTATACAACAGGGAGTATTTCTTGCGCAGGTTGGGCGAGGAAATGGTTCGAGCCAGGCGCAATCGCTATCCGCTTTCACTCGGATTGATGCGTATCGACAATCTGTCGATGATAAAGGGGACCGACTCGCCTAAAGTGCGGGCTGAAATGCTTCGGCAGGTAGCCATGATGGCCAATCAATACCTCCGGGAAGAGGATATCGTGGCTCGTCTCGACAGAGACACTCTTGCTTTGATTCTGCCTGATACTACTGGGGAAAATGCCAAGGCACTGATGGAATACCTGCAAACGCGTGTTGCTTGGACTCCTTTCCAATCGTCTACCGGTGGGGTCAAGATCAACTTGAAGAGTGTGGTTGGCATCACCGCTTATAGCCACAATGGTACCAGTCGAGACGAACTAGTTGCAATAGCTGGCCGAGCCCTTCAGCTTGCCGAGGTGGAAGACGAGGGCAAAGCGTTTCTGATGACCGACCACCCAAATGGTGAGGAACATGTTGCATAAGGCACGTCTTCCTAGACACTCATCCGGTCGTCTCATCTTTATCATAGGCTTCGGGAGTTTGCTTGCTGCTCTGCTTATTGGAGGTGTCGCGAGCGCTGCACCGGTGTCGGGTTATCAGATTGGTGACCAAGATCACTTTGCCGGCCCGGCACTGCAGGGTATGGTCACTCCTACGCCGACTCTGGAATCCAGGGCGACACCCACGGCAACCCTGCAAAGTGCCGTTGCCATTCCATTCAGCGCACAGGCTGGGTCCGTACCTGCGTTTAGCATCTCACTGGCCGAGCTAGGATATGATGAGATCGTCCTTGATAGCCCTTCCGACCAGTTTCAATACCCTTTCAGATTGCCAGAGAACTGGGCGGTCCAAGGCGATGGTATTCTCGAACTGGACCTGAGTTACGCCTACGACCAAATCAGTCCGGGCGAATACCCTGCCACCTTCGGTGAGTTGATCGTAAAGCTCGATGGTCAATCCTTGAAGACAATAGCTATTGCTGGAGAGATAAAGGATAGTTTTCAGCAGCAGATTCCTATGCCGGTCTCGCTGTTGAATAACCCTGATCGCACACGACATGTTCTTGAGTTTAAGTTCGATACCGGGCTTATCTGTGAGATTCCACACAGGGCCAGACTTGTAATTCACCCAAAATCCTCGATTTCTCTGGATTACAGCCAGCGCCCGCTTGTGCTCGACTTGAGTCGCTATCCCCGGCCATTTTACCAGCAGTCTTTCGATCCGGATGTTGTACGGGTTGTGTTGCCTTCGCAGCCTACTGTCCTTGATCTCAGCAATAGTGCCGGCGTCGCTGCCAAACTGGGTGATCTGACAGGCAGAGGCGTGGTGATCAGCGCCACTATGGATGCGCAACTAATTAGTCTTGTTGAGTCACCTTCGGCGACTGTCGACGAACATCTATTTGTCATCGGTCAGCCTCAGCACAACCGGTTGCTGCCACTGCTCAATGAGGAGGTCGATCTGCCTGTATCCCTGCACCAGGGGCGATTAGGGCTGGCCGCTCATGGGCCTGCGACGGTTTCACCAGGTGAGACGTTCGACTACACGTTCGTCGTGACCAACACGACCGACCAATCTGCTAACCTGTCTTTAGTCGACCCGCTCCCGCCATATGCAGAGTTGGTTTCTTGCACCGGTGACTGTGTCGAGAATGATGAAAGCACCATTATCTGGAGCGAAAAACAACTTGCACCCGATGAGACTATCGATCTCTCGCTTACACTGAGGGCCTCTGACGTTCTCACCGGCACCGCACTTGAGAATGTTGTAACCCTACTCGACGCTGATTTCGGTCCAATGAATACGGCAACGCTGACTGCTTCGGTCGTCTCTGAACCATCCGGCGAGGAGGTCCAAACAGTCGTTTCTACAGTAGGTGATTATTTCTTCGTTCACGAAGGCAAAGCCGTGGCTCACGGAGATGGCGTTGTTCAAGAGATCCTATCTCCGTGGAACGAGGATCGAGCTATTCTCATTATCACCGGTCTGAGTGAAGAAGCCGTGCGTCTGGCTAGCCAGGCGATGAGTTCTGAAGCGTACTTCCCCGGTATGAGTGGTTCGGTCGCATTGGTGCAAGATGCGTTGACACGCTCGGAACTCGACGTCACGACGCCAGCAGTGGTTGAAGCGACACTGAGCGACTTGGGATATTCAGATCAAATGATTCGAGGTGGTGGAGCTGCCAGGCAAATTGATTACTTCTTTCAGGTGCCATATGGCTGGGAACTCACCGAGGACGCTGCCATTGATGTCTACTTTGGCCATTCTGAACGCATCGACTATGAGAACTCAGGGCTGACCGTGCTTCTTAACAATCAGCCACTGGCCAGCGCTGCCTTCAGTGAAGAAACAGCGGCCGACGGGCACTTGCGCGTGGGTCTGACCAGTGTCGAGCTTCGAAGGGGCGGCACTGACCGGCTTACCCTTGAAGTGGACCTATCAATGCCCGGAGTATGTGCAGACGACGAGCAGGCGTGGTTTCTTGCAAAGGATGATTCGAGGATATTCCTGGCGCACCGTGATGGTGATGGCCTGAACCTTGACCTCGATTACTTTCCGTATCCGTTTCACATGAATCCAGCTTTGACTGATTTAACCTTCGTGCTGCCTGCCGGCCCGACGGTCGATGAAATCGAGTCAGTCCTTAATCTGGCTGCCAGTCTGGGTAATTCTGCGGCAGGTAAATCCGTTGCACCCATCGTGATTATGGACAGCGGCTTGGAGTCGCAGGATCTGGAAGACGTTCAGCTCATCGCCATTGGACGCCCCTCCCGCAATCTTGCTATCCAACAGGTCAACGCTGATTTACCCCAGCCCTTCCTTCCAGGCAGTGATGAGATCGATCAGAAGTTGGACGATGTGGTGTTCCGGCTTCCGCCAGGCGTGAACTTGGGCTACCTTCAGTTGGTTCCCTCACCTTGGAACGAGACAAGGGCTTTCCTGGCCGTCACTGGTACCACAGATCAAGGTATTGATTGGGCGGTGGACGTTTTGACAAACAGCCGGTGGGCTCTGGGCAGCGGTAACTTGGCGCTTGTCAGAGATGAGGCCGTCAATACCATTGATACACGTGAGCTGACCAGTGCTGGCGCGGCTTCGGCGGTAACAGGCGCGGTGCCTGAAATGGTGGCCGAGGCTACCCAAGCAACGGAAGCTACGGCTACAATTGCTGCTACTCCGCTTCCACAAAGCTCAACGACGGACCTGCAACGACTTTCAAACGAGAAAGAGCGCCCAGAGTGGCTCATTCCGCTGGTAGCTGCGACTGGGGTGGTGATACTCGTCATCTTCGTCATTGCCTTTTGGCAGGCGCGGCGAGAGAGGCCGTAAAGTATGGTGCCCAATGTGCCCACCCAAATGGAGGCCTCTAGCACCTTGCCAATCAAGCCTGATCGAAATATCCTGACGGCAGCCAAGGGGGGAGGCATCATATTCGCGGGCAACCTGTTTCAAAATGGCAGTCGCTTCATCATTGCCTTCCTGATGGCCCGTCTCCTGGGTTCTGACCAACTTGGCCTGACCAATATCACCCTGAGCGCTGCCTTTATTACGGCCAGTCTGGCCTCACTCGGTCTGCCGGCTGCAATGATGCGCTACATACCTGTTTTCAGCAGTCGGCGGGACGAGGCGGGGTTATGGGGGACACTTCAGATCGGGATAGGCTTAACCGCTTTGCTTAGTGTGTTCGCCAGCTTAGGCCTTTTCCTTCTGGCTGAACCCGTCGCTGAACGATTGTTTCATGATTCTAGACTGGTGCCATTATTGCAGATAATCAGCTTGGTCATCTCGTTCCTGGCGTTGAGCGAGGTCTTTGCTGCCGCGTCTCGAGGTTTCAAGGTAATGCAGTACGCTGTCCTTGGCCAAAACATCGCTCAACCTGCTATCAGGCTCGTACTGATAGTGCTTCTAGCAATTACGGTCGGGTTGAATGCTGAGAAGGCGCTGGTCGCGTTCAGTCTGGCTGTGATCACAGCCTTCTTCATACTTCTCTATTTCTTGGGCAGACTGTTCTCTCTTAAACGCCCCTTAAGAGCGGCCCGGCGTGACACCGGAGAGATCCTGCGATTTTCGCTGCCCGTATACCTATCGGGCCTTATAAGTACTTTTGGCAACAACATTCAAGCCATTCTATTGGGGGCGCTGAGCACGGTCGCCAACGTCGGTGTTTTTGCTGTGGCCAGCCAGATCAACTTAGTCGGCCAGATGTTTCATAGTTCGATTGTCACCGCCTCAGCACCCATTGTCTCGGAGCTGTATGACCGCGGAGAGCAAGAGCAGATGGGGCGGCTTTATCAGGCAGTGACCAAGTGGACGTTCACGCTGAATCTGCCGCTGTTTCTGATTGTGTTGCTCTTTCCTGAACCTATCCTGTCCATTTTCGGTAAGAGCTTTGTCGGTGGAGCAACGGCCCTCACCATCTTGGCCTGGGCGAATCTGGTTACAACCGGTACTGGGATCTGTGGCGCGGTTCTCGATATGACGGGGAACACCACTCTGAAAATGGTTAATTCTCTTGTTACGTTTGGCCTCACCCTTGGACTGAACATTCTACTCATCCCCCACTGGGGCTTGGTTGGGGCGGCTATTGCGGCATTAATTGCCGCCACTGTGGTTAACCTACTTCGCCTGACCGAGGTTTTTGTTCTGTTTCGACTGCTTCCTTACAATTTGAGCTTTGTCAAGCCTATTATAGCCGGGTTGTCGACTCTGGCTGTTGCCGTTGGCTTGCGTCTGTTAATCTCTCACAGCCTGAATCTCATCGGTTTCGTCATAAGTGTGGTCGTGATCTTGGCGGTGTATGCGGGCACCATACTTATTTTGGGGCTTTCTCAAGAAGACCGCATGGTGTTAGCTCGGGTGGGTGAGCGTGTGAAGAGTGCCTTACCCAAATAAACGAAATCAACTCAGGAGCTGACAGCGTATGTCAACACAATGTGTTTTTGTGGTTGGAGCCAGCCGAAGCGGAACAACGTTGATGCACCGTATTCTTAACAGTTCCAGCCAGATAGCCATCACGAATGAGAACCATTTTTTGGGTCACCTTGTCCCTTGGGAGGGTGCCAGGTACCGATTAAGAAAATTTGGGGATTTATCTGATGACGAGAATGTACGTAGAATGGTTGATTATTTGTATTCGGGTGGGTTTCAGAGAGACTCAAAACATAGACCGGTGAGTTACCATTGGCTTTGGATCATCGAGTGGGTTGATAAGGACGACTTCCTACAGAGGATATTAGACTCCGACCGAACTGATCGTGCGCTGTTCACGACTATGATGCAGGTGTATGCCGATCACTTTGGCAAGCCGATCATGGGAGAGAAAACCCCAGCCCACTTTCGTTACGTTTCCAAATTGATGGAATGGTTCCCTGACGGAAAAGTCATCCATATGCTCAGAGATCCTCGAGGGGTCTATGTTTCTGATTTGAGACGGCGGAAGAAACTCCCTGTGACTTTTCCTTTTAAACAGTTACAACGCTTCGATTTTCTACTCAAATTCTTCATTGCGCTGCAGACGACCGCGGTTTGGTTTGAGGGTGTGCTTAGAGCCGCAAGTTATAGGAAGCGCTACCCCAATCGCTACTATCTGTTAAGATTTGAGGATTTGGTTACTGAACCGGATAGTCACATACGGAAACTGTGTGATTTTCTGGAAGTTGAGTTTCAAGACGAGATGCTTAAACAAGAAGTGGTCAGCATCGGCTTTAGGTGGAAAGAATTCGGATTTGATGAGAAAGCGGCCACGCGGTGGAAAGAGCACATTGATCCCTGGGTTAACGCGTGGTTCTCGTTCTGGGTTGGCAGTTACCTGAAGAAGTACGGTTACGTTGATTGTTAAGTCCTGGAAAGCTGATTTGGATGCTGTTTTGTGAGATAGGAGGGCGCCTTGATTTACGTCGTTCTTGGGATGCACAAATCAGGAACAACCTTGGTTTCTCAGATTCTGCATAATTCTGGAATCAATATGGGAGATGATATAGATACTGAAGCATCCTATGACCAGGGGAACAAGTATGAACGTGCATCCGTGCTTGCGCTTAACAAGGATATTCTGGGGCTGAGTGATAACCGTATCATTGATCTTGAGGCGCCTGACACACTTCAGTTAACCGAGGACCAGCGAGCCCGTATGCAAGCAATCATCCAGCGGTGCAATGGAGCTTATGTTGATTGGGGATTTAAAGACCCTCGAACCGCTCTGCTTTATCCGTTGTGGGCTTCGGAATTGCCTGAGCATAGGATTATTGCTGTATATCGCTCACCCAGTGAGCTATGGGTACGCTATCGCTACAAACGCATTCATTATCACTTCAGAAACCTCTCGAGAGCCTGGAAGCTTATGAAGCGGTGGTGTGAACATAATTCAAGAATTCTTGCTTATCTACAGAACACCAAAGCAGACTCTATAGTGCTCAGTTATCAGGAACTTATGACGAGCGACGTTGAGTTCAATCGACTTCAAGCCTTCGTCGGTAAGACGCTGGACGATAAACGAGATAAGAGCATGTATCGCGGTCGTGAGGGCGCATATCCATTGCTGAGAACTGCGGAATGGCTGGTTCATAAACAGACCGGAGATACACCGGAGGCAATAATTGGGCAATTTGAGGCTTTGCGACGAGTACATTAGTAGGAGTGGTAAGTATGACCACTAAACTGAGGACCCTTGAAACTGTTCACGACAGGGGTGATTCCAACTTGCCGGGCGAGAAGCTCCTTCCTGTAGGGTTGCCTTTACTGTTGGCTTTGGGGTTGGGGCCTCTGCTGGCTGCTTTGATCGTTAGTGAAAAGTGGACCGGTCTTGCTCTGGTCATTCCTTTCCTAATCCCCTTGGTCATCTTGCTTGTTCGATATCCTTTTGCGGCGATCATCATTTGGATGGTGGTCATGCCCTGGTTTCGGTTTGAGGGGATGTACAAGTATGTTTACTACGCTGCCCATCGGTCGTTGATCCCCCTGGCCTTGGGGCTCCTAATTCTGTCTCGTATGCTGCGGCTACGGAAACATGAACCTATTCGATTGCATTTCTTGGAGTTGGGTACCCTCGCCTTTGCCGGAATGGGCATTATCTCCATCTTAATTTCTAAAAAGGATTATACGTCCGCGTTGGTGCTTCACGATCAGTTCCTGGTTCCCTTTATGGCTTACTGGCTGGTGCGTCTTTCGAGCGCGGGCGAGCGAGATGTCAAACGGTTGATACCAGTGATGTTAGTCATCAGCCTGGCCGAATACGCTATTGCTATGATGTCCTGGTTCGCTCCGCAGACGCTCCCCTCAATCTGGCATTTTTCAACTTTGGGCAGTCGTACTGCAGGCACCTTCGCTCAGCCAGCAATTTACGCCTGCATACTGCTGTTGTTCCTGGTCTACATCTACCACGACGCAATGAACCGAAAGAAAGGGTTCGTGCGGACTATCCAGATCTTGGTGTTTGCTTTGGGCTTAGTCTGCCTTTTCTTCACCTTTACTCGGGGTGCTTGGTTTGCCAGCTTGGTTGTTCTGGTCGGGTTATTGCTCCTGTATCCCAAACCAACAGCTTCGTTGGCCGTAGCCATCGTGCTCATCATGGCTATTTTGTCGACCGGAGTACTGACCAATGAGTTCCTCCACGCCGCCGATCGTCTGGCCAGCGCCGAAGATGTGGGCGAAGCTCGCCTCGTTTTGGCCCACGCCGGAAAAAAGATGTTCTCTGCCAGGCCTGTTTTTGGGTGGGGGTTTGGGAACTATGACCGCTATGACTGGAGATTCATGGAACGCGTGGGAGAGACGAATCCGACCAAGTGGCAGGTACAGCAAGGTACCTCTCATCACACGTATTTGACCATTTTGGCTGAGATGGGGGTAGTTGGCCTGTTCCTCTACGCTGTCCCGATCGGTTGGTGGTTGCTTCTAACGATCAGGGCGCTGCCCCGTCTGCCCAGGGTGGGGTTCTGGAGCCGTAAGTGGCTCATCGCTTTGTGGTTGCCCGTTGTGGCGCATGTAATGATCGCACAAGACCTGGATATGCGCTTCTTCTATTATTGCCTCACCCTGTTTTGGATTAACCTGGGATTCATCGGAAATACGGTGCAAACCGCTCTTCAGGCGGAGGGAGATGAAGCGGTCAGGCAAGTTATGTGATCATGGATGTGCATGGCGGCATACTTTCGCAGATCTTGAATGAGTTGCGACTTAAGTAATCTCTAAGGACTCAGAATCGTGGTCGATAACAACCAGAAACTCAGTGTGATGCAAATCATTTTGACTCTGGAACGGGCCGGTGCACAAGAAGTGGTGCGTACGCTGGCTGAACACCTGCCAGCCAACGGCTGTGACGTATCCGTCTGTGCCTTCGAAGACGGCCCGATGCGCGCCGAGATAGAGAAGCTTGGGGTCAAAGTGGATATACTAAGCCGCCCTCGCTACAGCGTCGTGCTTTTGCCATTCTTCCTGGCAGAGATGCTGCGTATCCGGCGCGAGCTGGCTCAATTGATGGAGCAATATGGAACCGTTGTCGCCCAGACACACATATTGCAGGTACTTGACTTCTTGGTCTTAAGCCTGCGTCATAACACTGACCTACGGGTGGTGCTCTGGACGATGCAGAACGTCGAATTCTTGCCGGAGCGGCGACCAGGACAAAGGCGATGGCTCCGGGATTTCAAAGAGATGGCCTACCGCATGTCATATCGCGTAATGGCGGGTCGGGTGGATGGCTATATTGCTGTGTCGGATGAGGTGCGCCAGGAGATTGTCAGGCAAATTGGTCCGATTGGTGATAAGGTCTTTACCGTCTGTAACGCTGTTGATCTGAAACCCTATGAGCATCCTGGTGATAAGGCGACTTTATGCGAGCAATTGGGCCTGGATGTTCATTCCCAACTGGTTATTACAGTAGGGCGTCTTACTGAGCAGAAAGGTCACCGCTACTTGATCGACGCCGCCCCGTCCGTTCTTTCTTCTCACCCCGATACACATTTTCTTTTTGTCGGTGTTGGGGAGCTCAAAGATGGCCTCGAACGTCAGGCTCGACAGGCGGAGGTATCCGAGAACTTCCATTTCTTGGGTCTTCGGGGAGATGTACCCGATTTGCTGGCAGCGGCTGATGTATTTGTCCTGCCCTCGCTTTGGGAGGGGTTGTCATTAGCTTTACTCGAGGCGATGGCGGCCTCTAAGCCCATCGTGGCGACGGCCGTTTCCGGGACGACCCAAGTCATAACTTCAAACGAGACGGGTTTGGTCGTTCCGCCACGCGACAGCGTGGCGTTGGCCGACGCAATTGTTCAAATGCTATCCGATCCGGCACAAGCCCAGGCGATGGGTGAGGCTGCAAGGCAGCACGTTGCTTCGAATTACAGCGCCCAGAAACAAGCTCAGGAACATCTGGATCTGTATCGGCAGTTTCTAAATCAGCGGTCGACTGAAAACCTTCAACTCAGAGAAGCGCATTAGGCGTCATCCACTTCTGACACAAGGGTATAGGCATGACGGGTCCTGAGAAGCCAATTTTCATTGTAGGGACAGGGAGATGTGGTTCCACCATTTTTCACCAGGTGTTTTCTTACCATGCTAACGTGGCCTGGCTGTCTCGAGTCTGCGAAACAGAACCCAGAAACCTAAAAGCCAATCAGCGTGCTATGCAGCTCCTGGATCTGCCTCTTCCATCTCGGTTTGTGCGGAAGCTGATCTACCCGGTGGAGGCATACGAGTTCTGGGACCACCTCTGCCCTGGCTTCAGTGAGCCTTGCCGTGATTTGCTCGGGGAGGACGTGACGCCGAGGGTTAAGAGTGCGGTACGGGACGTGATGGGTCACATGCTCACCCAACGGCGACGGCGTCTACTGATCAAGATCACCGGCTGGCCCAGGATCGGTTTCTTAAAAGAGATTTTTCCGGATGCCAAATTCATCCACGTCTATCGCGACGGTCGGGCGGTAGTGAACTCTCTGCTGGCAGTTGCCTGGTGGTCCGGATGGCGTGGGCCGGAAAACTGGCGGTGGGGGGAGTTAACATCTGCGCAGAGGGAAAAATGGGAGAAGTTCGACCGGTCATATGTGGCCCTGGCGGCCATTGAATGGGAAATCCTTATGGCTGCTCAGGAACGAGCCAGGCAGCAAATCCCAGCGGATGACTTGCTGGAAATACGTTACGAAGATATGTGTCGGGACCCTATCACGGCTTTTCAGACGGCGACTGAATTCAGTGAGATGGAGTGGTCCCCCGCGTTTGAGAGCACAGTCCATAGCTTTTCCTTTAAGAACACCAACCGCAAATGGCAGGAGCATCTGAGCCAAGTCCAGCAGAAAATACTGAACGAATGTCTCAGCCAGTCCTTGCAGAAATACGGGTATGTCTGAACGGAGAATACATCATGTCGAGCCAGCCTCTGCCCATTGGTTATATCTCACATTCCTTTCCGCTCCTAACAGAGACATTCGTATATCGGGAGATATTTGGCTTAGAGCGTAAAGGATTTCGGGTAGCGACCTTTTCCATCTGGAAACCGGACAAGAATAAGATCTCGCAAGAAGCGCGGCACCTGGTCGACACCAGCTACTACGTTTTCCCGATCCCGTGGCCTGAGTTTGTTAAGGCGCACCTCTATTTCTTCAGCACGCGCCCCCGCAAGTACCTCAGCACCCTCTTTTATGTTGTGACACGGAAGGGCGAAAATCTGGAGAACAAGCGCCGTACCTTTTTTCACTTTTGTGATGCGGTCTACCTGGCCAGGGATATGGAGAGGGAGGGCATCAGGCACCTCCACGCGCACTTTGCCATCAACGCGGCTACCATTGCCCTCGTCGCCTCCCGGCTCCTGGACATTACCTATAGTTTTACCGCCCACAACAGTTTTTTTATCGATCGTGTAATCCTCAAAGAAAAGGTCCACGGTGCGCGTTTTATTATCGCCATTTCGGATTTCAGCAAGCAGTTTCTGGGTAGTTTGGTTCCTGGTGATAGCGTTGACGGCAAGATCCACATTGTACATTGTGGTCTGTCTCCGGATGATTTCGCACCGCCTAACCCGAAGGTTGTGAACGAAGCCCCTGTCCTATTGTTCGTCGCACAGTTGGCTGAAAGGAAAGGCGCTCCATACTTGGTGGAGGCGTGCAAGGTCTTGGCCGATCGAGGGGTTAGCTTCAAATGTGTGATCATTGGCGATGGCCCGCAGATGGGGTTGGTGAAGCAACTGGTTGAGCGCCACGATCTGCAAGAGGTTGTAGACCTTCCGGGGGTTGTGTACCAGGAAAACCTCAAGGAATACCTGAGACGAACGGACGTCTTCGTGTTGCCGTGTGTGACAGCCAGTGACGGTGATATGGACGGCGTGCCGGTCTCCTTGATGGAAGCCATGTCCATGGAAATTGCCACTGTGTCAACTTACGTCTCCGGGATCCCGGAGTTAATTGAAGACAATGTTAGTGGTTTGTTGGTACCGGAAAAGGATCCCGTGGCATTGGCAGACGCGCTACAACGGTTACTCGAAGATGCGGAACTCCGGCTGAGGCTGGGCAAGAACGGGCGTGAGAAAATCGTACGCGAGTTCAATGTTGATAAGAGTACTGCCCAAATAGCAGACCTGTTTGAGAAGTATCTGAAAGTAAATGCTTGATGGCATGAAGTCCTCCTAAGCAAAGAGAGTCTGAAGGCCACTAACTCAATCGCTACTGTTTGTTACACCCTTGCCTTCTGTTTCGTAGAGAGGTAGAGCATGTTGGAGGTTTCTGTTTCGAAAAATGGTTTGGACCCCGACTGGGACAATTTCCTGGAGACGAGGCCTGACGGCTGCTATCAACAAAGCAGCCTGTGGGCAAAGTTGAAGTCTGCGGGAGGCTGGAAGCCCTTACGCCTGGTCGTTAAGGAGAATGGCGCGGTCATCGGTGGCGCGCAGATGCTACTGCGTCCGGTAAAATCCTTGGGCTGTGTGGGCTATGTGTCAAAAGGGCCGGTGGTCGCCTCCAACGATGCGGCAGTTCAAGACTATGTGCTGGATCAACTGGATCGTGTGGCCAAAGCGCAGAATGTTCGGTTTCTGAAGGTACAGCCACCATATGGTCAGGAAGATGTGGCGGAACGTTTACTCGAACGCCGTGCTATACCCAGTGAGGCAGAGGTTGTCTCGCCGGCAACGGCGCGCGTTGACATCCGCCCAGAACCAGAGGCTATCCTGGCCCGTATGTCGCGCGGTCGTCGCAAAGCAGTCCGGCGCGCAGAGCGTGACGGCGTGACAGTCCGCGAGGGGACAGACGCCGACATGCCTACCTTTCATCGTTTGCTCAGAATCCACAGCGAAGAGCGGGGATACCATCCCTATCCCGAAAGCTATCATCGCAATCTGTATTCTACCTTCCTGACAGGTGGCCATGCTTGTCTGCTAATAGCCGAGTACGAGGGCGAAGCCCTGGCTGCCATGATTATTCTTCGCTTCGGTGATGTCGTATTTGGCATGTTCATCGTCGATAGCGGTCTTCATATGGAGTTGAGTGCACAATCGTTGTTACGCTGGAAAACCATACTGTGGGGAAAAGAGAAAGGTTGCGCCTGGTACGATTTCGGCGGGATTAGTATGCCCATAGCTGAAGCTGTCCTGAAGGGTGAGCGTATTCCGGACACCACACGAGAGGGCCGGCTAGCCAGATCCAAAATGTCCTTTGGCAGTCAGGTGCTACTACGGCCTGCTGCGTGTGATATCTCCTATGTTTGGCCCAGGCGTCTGACCGGGCGCATAGTCCCTGCTGTAATGAAGATGCAGCCCTTGGTGAGATCGTTGCTTGGTGGTTCTATACACGGTGATTACGCATAATGGCGCTTCACTTAAAAGACCTTTTGGATATAGGTAGTCCCCCTGTGAAGTGTTGGTGAAGAAAAAAGTGCAACGCACCTATCAGAAGACTCAGATTCTCGAAACGTTTTAGACATACTTGACTAAGGATTAGGTGCGTTGCACTTTAACAACACTTAAGCGGGGCACCA
>Ga0180437_10007769_pt1 | contig 13859 bp, 29 predicted proteins | sample SS_ome_4_FD_132410 | JGI IMG/M metagenome (GOLD analysis project Ga0180437, IMG submission 132410) | Hypersaline lake sediment archaeal communities from the Salton Sea, California, USA - SS_3_D_1 metaG | ecosystem: Environmental > Aquatic > Non-marine Saline and Alkaline > Hypersaline >...
CGCAATGCACGCATTAGGTGTATTGCCACACGCGGTCGATCACGCGATCATGTATGTATATGAGCAACCAACGTGCGATTGTAGCACGGACATGGAGTGCCAGGAGCGCTGTGGAGGAGAATATTAATATGACACCACGTGAACGTCGTGGAAGATTCGCATATGAGCCTATTGTTAAACAAGGGCAATTATGGTGGTTTTGGGATTACTTGTGGATAGAGTTGGTAGGCCCATACGAATCATATCTGGAAGCTGAATGGGCTTTAACACGTTATTGTAAAATGCTTAACTTACACGGTAATAAGGTGCCTTGATATGATGCATCCAAGAGCATTTAAATGGAATACATATATCCATACATGGCATCTGTGGATGCGGTTGTTTAAAATAGACCGTGAAGCGGCAGAATATATCATGCTTAACACGCATAAACACAGGAAATACCCAATAGACGAGTCAAAATATGAGTTAATTGAATTGTTTTCGTGGAATTCTACACCACAAGGACACAACTATTGGCTGCAAATTCACGATAAACTAAACCAAAGGGATGACTATAACGATGTTTAGAATATTTGCTATACATCCAGACGTTGGGTTATTCTCGTTTGACGTCATAGACGACAAGGAGTTATACGACGTCAAGAATATTTTCGGTACAAACATGATACATTTCTATGAGATTCCACGTTATGTAACTGAAGTTGTGAAGGTTAAATCTTAACTCGATTCTGTGGGTGTGCGTTGTGCGATCACGTGCATCCATTCGGGAGGTAGCAAACATGGACGAACGACTGTTAGAATCATTGGTTAAGTTGAAACGATGGCAACGTGACAAGACAACCACAACGCTATCGGACGCTGAGTTGATTACCTTAACTAAAATCATTAACGAAGCAAAAAAGGCGCTTAAAGAGTTCCAACAGGAGTGTTTGAACCATGACAGATGACATGAAGATATACCCACATATGATATGCCCGTTGTGTGGTAATATCGTGTGTCCAGATGAAGACCTGACATATGGATGCAGTCAATGCGATCTTAACAACGATGATTGTGAGCCTGGTTGCACGTGTGACCCGTCGCGTTTCGTTACAGCACTTAGAAACGCTTGTACAAACATTGGGGAGTTGGAGGAAATGCGCTATAAGCTGATGCTTATAGAAAAGATTGTGTATGCCAATAATCATCCTGTTATTCCAGTAGGTAAAATAAAGCACATACTGAAAGGAGGGTGGAAGTATGCCAGGAAACGGTTTCTATAACGTGCAAGAAGCGGCAGATACGCTTAACATTTCGATAAGTGCTGTGCAAGGGCTCATCAAGCGTGAGCGTCTTCGTGCCATCAAGATTAAGAACCGCTACATCATTGAAGGTGGCTCTATCAATCGCTATATGCAGACTAAATCATACTGCATTGGACAAGCACGTAAAGAGCAACTTGAGGCGTATAAATATGAGTGATACTCTACCCATACAAATATGCCCTGTTTGTGGTCACACAACGTGTGCAGGAATAATGTGCGAAGAATGTCGTTATCGTTCATGTGATGAAATGATGGATGGCAAAACTATATGGGACTTTTGTAATGTCATTACTCGGGGTGAACAAGAAATATGCGTGTGTTCTAAACGAGATTATGAACGATTATTAAAACGAAAGGAAAGCGAACTCGAATTACTCAAACACTCCATTAATATGATACTTAAAGTTAGGAGACTACATGAGTGAAAGATACATGAAATATCCATCTGTTGTACCTAATCAACCTGATTTAAATGGTAGATGCGGTCACAACATGATACCACGTTATTGTGCGTTGTGCAATCCGATTAAGTTGTCCCCAAAGAAACGCAAACGCATGGACAAACGTAAAACCACAAGTCGCTTTATACTGGTTTTGATAGACTGTGAAGATGGGCAGGAGCTTGAGCGCTTTTGGGACGATGAAGTGGCCAAAGCAAAACGCACACGCGACGAAGTTAACGAAACGTGTGGTGACGGTGCTTGTAAAATTGAAATCATTGAGAATCCGAACCATCCTGATTATGAACCGCCAGATGAGGAGGAAGATGCCGATGACAATGATGATGTTCAATAAGATTTATGACATGAAAGATTCGTGGGAAACATATCCGTATGAAGAACACGAAAAGCACACAACGCCTGATCGCAAGACGCCCAAATACTTTGCTGTGTGGCGTGATAAGATCGGTTGGCGTGCCGCAGAAGTCACTGAAACACAACACAAAGTGTTTAGAAAGTTGACAGATATTCTTGGTCACGGCCAAATGATGGACAAAGGGCTAAACCTTATAAGCGCCACTAAACTGTTTGGTAAAACCACAATCCGTAGCATGATTAAGAAGGGCGTATTCGCCATTAAATCCAATAGGTTGTGGTTGACATCACAACGTATTCCTTGTGAGGATGAGTTCATTGAAAACGGACTACGTGAAGGTGGAAAGGTATGCCGACGTGAAACTAAATAAATCATATATACGAGCAATAAACTACGGTGGGCAATACTTTTGCAAAATATGCTATTCTGCCCCTGCCAGGTATCGGTGCGTAGTAATGGGAAATGATTTGACTTTATGCACCAAATGTATGACAACATTTGCACTTATCACGCAAAATTATTTCCTACCTGAACCAAGTGAACACTTCATTTATGGCCGTGAACCTGACGTATTTATGTATCCAACAACCACAACTATTTATAATCTGTTGTGTCCTTATTTCGAAACACGCAAGATACTTACTATTAAGTATTTGCGTTACTTTACTGGATTAGGATTACGTGATGCCAAACATCAAATAGATTATTGGCAAGCTGGTCATCGTGGATGGATGGAAGATGATTTTGAATTGTGTTTTATTAGAAATCTAAGGGAAAATAGAAGGTTTGTTGTGGAAGCTATTGATAACTTTAGAAAGGAGATACGTTAACATGGGTATTCTTGAATTGATCTTTGTCGCATTGTTGATTGGTAAGTTGGCTGGTTGGTTTGTTATTTCGTGGTGGTGGGTATTTGCACCGCTTATTCCTGCTGCTATCATTTATCTTATCGTTTTGGGTGTCTTTGGGATTACCTTCTTTGACATTATGAAAGGAGACAAATAATATGGCGAACCAAAAGATGGGTGGATGCAAGAAACGTCGTCGTAAAGGTATTACAACTGGCAATCCCCGTAAAGCACGTGCAGGACGCAACATGAAACCGCGTTGTGGCCGTCCTTTTGAGGACAACTATGTTCGTCAAATGGTGGCCATTGAGCGTATTCCTGGTTGTGACGATAAAGGTGTTGATCGTCGTGTAACATTTGAAGAGCGTTTCAAAGCGTTGCCAAAGAATGTTAGAAAAGCCATCTACGGCATTACCATCTATCCTCGCTAATAGTAAGGGCCCTGTCCACTGTTGTGGATGGGGCTGTGGGAGGAAATAAAACCTATGCAACGATTCAAGAATCCTTACAAATGCCCTATATGTGGTGAGTTGTCGTGTTATGGTGTGCACTGTGGAGACTGTCAATACGATCCCGACAAAACCCGTAGAGATTGTGACGAAAAGGTCAAATGTAATTGTGATACAGATACATACATAACATCTATATTTCAGTTAAAAGAGACAATAAATATCAAAGAAACAGAAATAATATCTTTAATATTACAAAACAAAGTATTAAAACAACAAATTAAAGATATGGAAAGACTTGAAGAACTAAGTAAACTTAAATCTATTGTATTAGGAAACTCCAAATGAAATCAATGACAATATTTAACGGCCCATACATCTGTCCTATATGTAAGAAATGGTCTTGTAGTTTAGTTTTAGATTGTTATACTTGTAATGCTTATAATGAAGATTACCATCTTTCTGGTGATTCATATTGTACAAAATTCGGTACAGGGGAAGTAGAGGTAGTTGAATGTGGTTGTGATAAACAGGAAATAAGTAACGCATTTACTGAATTACTTACACAAGAAAAGGTAAAAGGTCTTGAAGGCCAGGTATATGACTTACATATCAGGTTAAAAGATATAAATAATGCGGCAACTGAATTACTTAACGAACCTGCTGAATGGCCTATAAATACTGGATTAATAGATTATATTCGTAAAAGGAGTAAAACATGAAGCTAAAACAATTACTTATTTGTGGTGCTTTTGTAATGTCTTGTTTTACTTATAGTTGTACTACCTTAACTACTGTGGCCGATCACGCGATGGGATACGGCCCGCCCGATAATATAAGTGACGGAGTTATGATTGGGGCCGCTATACTGGCCGATGGTATCATATACCTGTACGACAACTCTGACAACTTCATCCAGGCATACAAACTTAAGGAGGACGCTCCTGAGCCTGTTGATAGATCTGATTACGTGTGCTATCCAACAGACGAATAGTTTTACACATCTGGCCTTCTATGGAGGGTCGGATGATGGTTCACAAAGTGGGCCAAGTTAACTATGCAAGCCCTGGTTAACAAAGGGCAAAGCGGCTCGGTGCCGACAAAGGGCAAAGGGCCGGAAAATCGGCCAATCCCCCAACGCGATAGCAGAAAGGAATGTAATTATGTGTTACAAACAGCCAAACCACATTGTGTTCTTTAAGCCTTATCGAGATACCCACGGTATCGAGAGAGTCTTTACGTGCACTATTTGGGACAAGACAACTAATGATCTGGCAAAGGGATGCGCCATCCTGTCTCTTGATGATACGTTTAACCGTGAAGTTGGTAAACAGCTGTCTTACAATAAAGCAGCACGTGCTCTTAATGGTAGGGATGTTCATCCGATTGTAACGCACAAAGCGTGGGAAGCTATTCAAGCGTTAGACCCGACTGAAATGCGTGATTTCTTTAAGGATTATGCTTCATGGACAGAGGATAACGGTAGTTTGTGTGGTGGATTTAAATGCAACCACGACGATCTGACGCCCTCTGATATGCTGTTTCTTTCCAAGCGTGGATACAAAGCACCTTCCGTTTTAAGTCAAATAGTTATGAACGATTTGTCAGAATGTATTTACGCCACTAACGCATTAAAATCAGTACATAATTATTTTAATGTGTGGTCAAACGATGATAAAGTATCTGTCAAACTTGTTCGCCACGTTGTCAACCAAGAAATAGAAAGGATCAATAGCTAATGGCATCTAAACAGTCAAACGAACACATTCAGATTACGCCTGGACGCCTGTTGACCACGTTGACAGAGGTTCTACCTGCGGGACTTAATATTCTCGTTGTAGGTGCCCCTGGACTTGGTAAAACCGAAATCATTCAAGAAGCGTGTCGTCAGTGTGATATGGATGTCATTATGTTTCATCCTGTCATTTCTGATCCAACAGACTTTAAGGGTATGCCAGGGCTTGTCCCCGGTGAGAATGGTGATTATCGTGCAGAATTCTTTACGTTTTCAAATCTCAAGCGACTCGTTAACGTTGAGCGTCCTACGGTCGCATTCGCTGACGACCTTGGTCAAGCTCCTCCTTTGGTACAAGCCGCATGGATGCAACTGGTCTTGGGTGGCCAACTCGAAGATAAAAAGATTAGCGACAAAGTTACCTTCCTGTCCGCGACCAATAGGAAAGAGGATAAGGCAGGCGTACAAGGAATTATTGAGCCTTTGAAGTCACGCTTCGCGTCAATCGTGGAGTTGGTGGCTGATGTTGATGAGTGGCTTCAATGGGCACGACGCAATAAGATTCATCCGATGGTTCGTGGTTTTATACGCTTTAGGCCGTCTCTGTTGCACTCCTTCTCGGCCAGTAACGATATGACTAACTCACCAAGCCCACGTACAGTTAAGCACGTGTCCGATCTCATGTGGGCTTGTCGTAGCACTCCTGACGCCATCATGTCTGTCCTGGTAGCAGGTGCGGCAGGAAGCTCGTTTTCCACTGAGTTTATGACATATCGTTCGTTGGCTCGTAGTTTGCCTAAACTGTCTGTCATTATGAAGACGCCTAAACGTGCACCACTGCCCAAAGAACAATCTGCTGTATTTGCCATTGTTGAGGCGATGTTGGATAAGTCTGACGCCAAAACAATCACACCGTTTATGCAGTATATCCTGAGACTTCCCAAAGAGTTTCAGGCATGGTACTATGAGCAAGTCAAGGAAATCAATCCTAAATTGATCCGAACCAAAGCAATGACTGAATGGGCCGTTGCTCACGGCATCGAATAAGGAGATAATATGTTTCCAGTTGTTATGAATATCTTTTTGTTTCTACTTGGAATAGCAAACTTAACGCTTGGTTTAGGATATATTATACCGTTTAAAGCGGCGTTTTCTATTTCAGTTGGTATCAGTTGTTTTGTAGCTGTTTTGTTTAAACCTTAATGATGTAAGCCCACGCTCTTATGAGTTGTGGGCTACGGTGCCAAAGAGAGCACCTAACAACACATTTTGAAAGGAGATTTCTATATGTCCAGTCATCCGATAGTCGATGCAGACGGTAACATCGACAAATCCATGAGCCCTTTGATGGAGAAAGGTCGCAAACGAGCATTTGAGTCTATCAAGAAGAAAGCCCTGTTGGTTACTCTTGAGCGCTCTATGTTCACGAACTTCATTTTTGATACGGCTCTTAACGACAAGATCTGCAAACAGTTTAAGATCCAAGATGACTCTGTGTTGCACGTTCGCAAGTGTTTGATTCACCCACGCCATATGGAAAAGTTGATGAATATCACCAACGACGCCATTATGTTGTTGTGGAACTTGACGCGTCCGTGGGACAACAGTGACTTTCGTATTCTTCCGATGGAAATGTACGACGATTTCCAACTTACTTTCCAGAAGTTGAAGGACGATTTTGAAGATGTGCGTGAAACATTTAAAACCGGTTGGCCTGATTACGTCAAAGAAGCAAAGGCTACATTGGGTCAAGCGTTTAACAAAGACGAGTATCCCTCTGTAAACGAGTTGGATTCCATCTTTGTGCTTAATGTGATCACACGTGAACTGAACGATCCTGATGATCTTCGTTTAAATCTCACGGAACAGGAACTCATTGATCTGGAAGCTGACGCTGGTGCGCAGTATAAGGATTCTGTTGAGCAAGTACAAAACCAAGTTGCTGCAACGCTTAAAGACCTGACAAAGCACGCGTTGCGTGACAAAGGTGTGGATAAAACAGCCGCTAAACTTATTGCACCTCTTGCTTCACTGGTTGCAATGGTTAATGCTGATGGTAAGAACGTCGCGTTGGATCAGGCTCTGATGGAGTTCAAAGAAGTGCTGTCTGATGAGTACGACTTTGACGACCTGGACGATATTACGATGTCCGCTGACGAGCGTGAAACAGCCAAAATCGAAGCCATGACTGAGGAAGAGATGATGATGTCTGGCTTGGACGATGAGGATATTGACGACGATTTAGACGATTGGTAGGATATAATGCTAATAGAAATCTCATACTTGGATGGAAGGTGTCCCCTTTGCGGGGGCACCGCATCCCAAATAGATCACATAGATGACGCAAACGATATTGATACCGCTCACAATAAACTGTCATACATGAATGTGGTTATGTACGGGAGTCGTTGCTCCAAGTGCTCATTTCTTTGGTACGTACGAGCATATTCATGTATAGATGATCGCCGTAACGGCTTTGCTTCACGTAGGAACTATGTAGATCATGTAGATTATAATGCGCACAAAGAGTTATTTGTTGATATGGCTTACACAAAAGAAGGGATAAATTAACATGGCCGCTTCTGATAAATTAGTTGAGAAGCTAACTAAACGACTCGAAGACCACCTTGAGCGTAAGGTCGAATTGGAGGAGAAATCACTTGAGATTCTATCCTCCGCCAAGATTCGATTGATGCGCCAAGGCCCGTTCTACGCATCTATCCTGTTTCGTATGCCTATGGTGTGTTCGTATGAGATTCCGTCAATGGCAACAGATGGGTTAGTTGTTCTTTATAATCCAGAGTTTGTAACGTCACTGAAACGCAAGGATATTGTGTTTGTCCTATTGCACGAAATTGAACACGTGCTATTCAAACATCCTATGCGATCACCTATTAATCCAAATTCACTCGATCATCTGATGAAAACATTTAATCGTCAAAAGGTGAAAGACCCGTTTCTTAAAGCACAACTCGACGACTTCATGTCTAAACTTAAGAAGTGGAACTACGCCACTGATTACGTTATTAATCTGAACATTCGTGACAACGTCAAACTAAAACCAACTGAACATTTGTTGAAAGAAGTTGGTATGTTGATTGACGATAAGTACAAGGATAAAACTGCGGAGCAAGTGTACAAGATGCTTCCAAATCCTAAACCAGAAGACGCAAAACCTGACGACGGTGTTTCTTTAGGTGACAGCGGTCAGGGTATGGGTGGAGTATTGCCTGTTGGTATGGGCGAGTTGGACGGTATGGAGCAAAAAGACGCTGAAAAGGAATTGGAAAACGCCGTTCATCAGGCCGTAACAGCGGCACGTAAAGCAGGAAACCTTCCTGGTGGAATGGACAAACTTATCCAGGATTTATATACCACGACAACACCGTGGGAGGACATTCTACGCACGCAGATTAGTAGCGTTGTGTCCAAGATGGACTATACTTTTATGAAACCCAACAAACGGTATGGACAACACCTTCTTAATCACGGTGTAATCATGCCTGGATTGTACGGTGAAGAATATGCTGATATGTATTTTGTCATGGATACCAGCGGTAGCGTGTCTGATGATGACCGTGCTATACTTACGTCAGAATTACGACGCATCTTGGAAGACTATAATGTTGCTGTTCATCTTATATATTGTGACACACAGGTTCATGGGAAACCTATTCGTTTAACACGAGATGATATTCAAAATGGTAAACTTGTTTTGGAGCTTAAGGGATATGGTGGAACGGACTTTAGACCGGCTTTCAAATACATTAATGATAACATTGACGAAATCACACCAGAACTTGTTATATATCTTACTGATATGTATCCTAATTCGTGGTCTCTTGGTGATGAACCACCTTACTCAGTGTTTTGGGCTTGTCTACCACAAGGCGATAAAAACGCTAAACCGCCGTGGGGAACGGTAATTCAGATAGAACTGGAAGGAAGGAAATAAAACAGTCATGGACGCGAAGAAGAAACGTAAGCGTCCAATGCTCAATGAGGAGGCCATAGGGAAACTCAAAGCCGCTGGATTCGAAATGAATCAGTTTAAGTTGGAAGGTTTGAGTGGGTACTATGTGCCTCTTCAATTGTGGTCTAAATATGTTGGCAAGTTTAACCCTTCGATGAAACGTGGATGGAGGGTTGAACTTAATACGGAGTCTACACGACAAGTGAAGCGCCGTTTCAACATGGAAGAAATCAATGAAATGACCGCAAGTTTGGGTATTGGTAACGGTAACTGCTATGTGTTTGATCGTGACGAGAAACTAATGGTTGATATAAGTCTCAATAAATGGTACAATAACGAAGTACATATAGACAACTACAGACAACCAATCAAAGTTGGAAACCGGTTTGTTACAAATATCATACAGTCTCATCGTATGTACAACGCCAAGAAGAAAGAGCGTGGGATTCTTTTTAAGCTAAGCGCAAGAACTCCACAAGGCGAACAGTGCATGAAAGAAGATCTTGAGACTAATGGTAACTATGTAAACTGTATGCACAGATGGGAAATTGATAAGGAAATAATAACACAAACACATTATCAGAATGTGGTTATGCTTAAGCCTGATGGTGTTTTGAGAGGTATCAAACAACCATACGGCACTATTAGCGGTGTCTATGTGCATTTCTTTAGCAGCTGGAAAACCAAGCGTGAAGCACGATATCACGTGACGTTCGATCACGGCGCACGTGTAGTGATTACCAACGATTGGTTGACTCGCTCCTGGGCCACAACGTATCCCGAAGGAGTAACCTTCAAGACGTGTGGACACAGCGGCAAACGCAACAGAGTTGAGTGCTCTATTTGTTCCCACATAAAAGTGCACAAAGAAAAGCACGAATGTTCTTTTACGTGTCGTCACACAGATGCACCATCGTGCGTTACCGTTATGGATTATCGAGATCAGAATATGTTTGTGGTGCACAGAGGTGACAGCTTTAAGATTCCACGTCCTGTGCGAGAGCCAGTAAAGTATGTTGAGTTGGAAGAACAACTTGAAATAGATAACAAGCACAACTGGATGCTTACAAGAGGATATATACCTAAATCTAAGTGGGAAGTAGATAATATTATCGAGAGCCTGCTGTCTACGACTGGAGGAAGGAAAACAGAATGACACCAGGAATTGCTGTGTGTTTCTCGTTAATTATTATTGTGTTGACTGCGATCATCATACGGTTGCAAGCTACGTTGGCCGTAGTTACACGTAATCAACAGCGTTTGGTTTTCTATTTTACCATGTTGACAAAGAAGTTGTGTCCAGAGGAATTGGATAGGTTTATTAAAGCAAGTGGAGACAGAAAGGACGAAGCGTAATGAAAGGTCTTAAATACATATGTTCTGTGTTGTTGTTGGCGGGAGCGTTGTTTGGGTGTCAAAGTGATGCTGATATGGCATCATACAACCTATCTAAAGCGGCAGATGATTTCCAAATTGATCGTCGTATCGTCTTCTATAATGGTATCACTGACGCTTATATTTTGACTATTGAAGGGCGATGTTCTCTTGGTAATCATGATAGAAAACGTGAACTGACAGTTACGTGTAAGACAGGCCCAGGAGAGTATAAGAAACACTTTCTTGGGTTATCTGACAACGTAACATTCTTTGCAGAACAACTTGAACCGTCAGATGTCAGTACATATCATTATAAAGTATTCTTTAAACCACAAACTATATTGCCTGACATCGACTTTAAAAGCAGCGTAACTGACTAACATCCCTGACTAAAGACGGATGCCGCTAAAGCGGCGTCTGTCAAGGGATCACAAGAAATCTACATATTTTGGAGGGTATTGTGGCATCCAAAAAACGATACGAGAGTATCAATAAGACCAAAGAAATGGCAGAGGTTTTCAAGCGTAAAAGTGGCCCTATTAACAAGAAGCCTACAAGAACCAAGGAGAAGGCCCATTGGCGGAAGGAAGTAGAAGATGAAATCAAAACTCTTGATGGAGATAATTGATGAACTTCGTGAATGTCGCTATTTTTATGACTCATGTTCCATAGCGCTCCTAAAAGCTAAACGAGAACTTGAATTGGCAGAGGATAGATATACACGAGCATTAGAATATCACATCAGAAACAGCAAGGAGGAACTAAATGACGAAAGCACAAATGGCTGAAAAGATCAAACACATGGCTCATGGAATTGAAAAGTATCGTAAAATCGAGAAAGATTATCACATCAAAATGCACCAATTGCAGGACGAAATTGAACGTCTTGAGTATCGTTTGAACTGCGCCAAAGAAGGACGTAAATTCTGGCGTGCAGAAGCCAAACGTCTTGGTACTAACTACAACTATCATGCAGAAGCTTTGCGAGAGGAAGGACGCTTTGTCAAGGTATACACCCGATGAGCTTAGGGACTTTGACATTGATAGTTTAAGCGTAGGTGAAGGCCTTCGGTTGCACCATAGTGAGTGCTCCGAGGGCCACTACGACAAAACCCTGTCTATTACACGCCACCCTGAGGGGCTGATGTATCACTGTTATAGGTGTGGCGTGAAGGGTTTTATATCAACGAGTCTCGACCCATATAGTGCAGCTCGTTACTTAAAACGCCGTCAAATGAAGCAGAATGCTCAAGATCCAGATATTGTGGAGTTACCTTGGGACTTTGTCCCGATGGTACAGAAGCCTAACAGGATTCCACCTAAGGCCTATGCTTGGCTCTATCAGTACGAGTTAGATGATGCCGATTTGTGCGACTATAATATCGGATTCTCGAACAAACTGCAAAGAGTTATCATGCCCATTTACAGGGGATATAACTTGATTGGATGGATAGGTAGAGACATCCATTACAAGAAGGGGTACAAGGGACAAAAGTACCACAATGAGTTCCAGGGAGGTGGACGTGTATATTTTGTCGCTGATAGTGATAATACTATTGTGGACGCAAGTAGTGATTCTAAATCATTGGTCTTTGTTGAGGATATTCTCAGCGCGATCAAGTGCAGAAAGGCTACTGGACACGTGGCTATCGCTTTACTCAATACATCCGTCGGTGATAGTACCATTAGACATCTTATGGAGGGCCATATAAATTACTTATGGCTCGATGACGATGCGCGCATTAAGGCGCTACGTCAGGTGTTTAAGTACAAACAACAAGGAATAAATATAACTTCTGTGAGGACTCATGTCGATCCGAAACAAGTCAGTCTACAAGAAATACCTGGATATATTAAAGGATAATAAACAGGATAATCGTATACCGTGTCCCATATGTAATGATGGAACTACGTGGGGAGCATGTAACCGTCACTTTTCATTAGAATTGGTGTATTATGTACTTGCCTTGCAATGGTATACACAATTTCTTGAGACACGTACTATACAGGCAGAAGATCGTGCTATGGTATGTGGTAAACAGAACTACGACCTTAGAACCGCACTTAAACAGGCCAACGATTATACCCGCCACTACAGGGAGTTGGCGTATGATCTTGAGGATCAATTTAAAGGTAGGTATTACGGACGTTGACAAACGGGAAATAATGGTTATTATATAAATATGGGAGAGGGACGATGCCCAAATTATCGAAGGTGTTTCCAACGCTCTATAAGAAAACCAAGACAGGAAAGGTACAGCAATGGAGGATCAGCGTACAAGAGACTGGTGCTGGATATGGGCGCATTACTGTCGAGCATGGTCACTTGAATGGGAAGACACAGGTTATCACAAAGGATTTGACGTCTGGCAAAAATGTTGGGAAGAAAAACGCGACCACGCCTTTTCAGCAAGCACTGTCAGAATCCTCCTCCAAGTGGAGCAAGCAGGTGGACGCTGGATACACGGAAGACTCGTCGGGTGTAAGCTCGGTTATATTACCGATGCTTGCGAAGACCTATACCCCATGCGCCACTTCATTGGGGCAGGGTTGCATAGCTTTACAACCAAAGTTAAATGGGGTTCGATGTCTCGCCTATCGAAAGGAAGGTCAAGTAGTCCTTATGTCCCGTAAAGGTAAGGAATACACCAAGAACCTACCGCACATAGTCAACGCCCTTGATCGTGTGCTTGACGATAAGATCATCTTTGACGGTGAACTGTACGTACATGGATGGTCATTTCAAAAGATAGTTAGGTCTGTTAAGAAGGTAAACCTAAACAACGGACACAAGATACAGTATTGGATTTATGATATTGCTGATAATAATATTATATTCAAAGATAGATATTTAAATTTATTGAAATATAAACCCTATCTATCTAAACATATATTTAAAATAGTTAAAACATATTTAGATACAGAGAATAATATACCAACTGCACATGATAAGTATGTAAAGGATGGCTTTGAAGGTATCATTATCAGAAAGATGGATAAAGTATATGAATTCAATACAAGGAGTAACAGTCTGTACAAGTACAAGAAATTTTTTGATAAAGAGGTTCTTATCATCGGATACAAAGAAGGTACAGGCCTTGAAGCTGGTTGCGTGGTATGGAGAGTTAGAGATGACTATGGAAACGTATTTTCAAGCAGACCGCGTGGCACACGAGCACTTCGGAGAGATTGGTATAGAAATGCTCGAAAATATATTGGATGTATGCTTACAATCCGTTACCAAGAACTAACAGAGGACAATGTACCTGTATTTAATGTTGGTATAGCCATTAGAGATTATGAATAGGAGACACTTATGAAGAAGCTCAGACTACTTGTGACAGATAAATGTA
>Ga0180437_10007772_pt1 | contig 13856 bp, 2 predicted proteins | sample SS_ome_4_FD_132410 | JGI IMG/M metagenome (GOLD analysis project Ga0180437, IMG submission 132410) | Hypersaline lake sediment archaeal communities from the Salton Sea, California, USA - SS_3_D_1 metaG | ecosystem: Environmental > Aquatic > Non-marine Saline and Alkaline > Hypersaline > Sediment...
GAACGCGAGCGCCGTGGACACCACCGCCGAGTTCAGCGCGGCCGGCACGTACGTCCTGCGCCTGACCGGCGACGACAGCGAGCTCACGGCGTACGACGAAGTCACGATCACCGTCCATCCCGAGAACACGGCCCCGAGCGTCAACGCGGGAGCCGACCAGGGGATCACGGTGACCGAGACCCTGAACCTCAACGGTACGGTCACCGACGACGGGTATCCGGACCCGCCGGCTTCGGTCACCACGACGTGGAGCAAGGACAGCGGCGCCGGGACCGTTACCTTCGGCGACACGTCGGCCGTGGATACCACCGCCGTGTTCAGCGCGGCGAGCACGTACGTGCTCAGGCTCACCGCCGACGACGGCGCCGAGCAGCCATACGACACGTGCACGGTCACAGTGTCCGAGGTTTCCGCCACGGCCCTGCCCGGTACGATCCAAGCCGAGGACTACAAGACGGGCGGTCAGAACGTCGGCTACTACGACACCACGTCGGGCAACTCCGGCGGGGAATATCGTTCCGACGACGTGGACATCGGCGTCTGCGGCGACACGGGCGGCGGCTACTACGTCGGCTGGACGACGCCGACCGAGTGGCTGGCCTACGACGTGACGGTATCCTCGACGCAGAACTTCGACATCGTGCTTCGCGTGGCGAGCACGTCGAACGACCGGCAGATGCGCGTGCTGGTGGACGGCGTGGACGTCAGCGGCGCGGTCCAGTTCGATTCCACCGGCGGCGAGCAGACCTACACGGATATGGCCGTCACAGCGGTGGAAATCGAGTCGGGCAGCCACGTGCTGAAGGTCGCCTTCGAGACGTACACCATCAACCTCAACTACATTGACGTGAGCGTCTCGCAGAGCGCTCCGACGGTGGATGCCGGGACGAACGAGACGATCACCTGGCCGACGAACTCCGTGAACCTGGACGGCACGGTGAGCGACGACGGCAACCCGGACCCGCCGGGCGCGCTGACGACGACGTGGACGAAGGTCAGCGGCCCGGGGACGGTGACGTTCGCCGACTCGAGCGCCGTGGACACGACGGCGACGTTCAGCACGTACGGCGTGTACGTGCTGCGCCTGACGGCCGACGACGGCGCGCTGCAGACTTCCGATACGGTCACGATCACCGTCAACGACACGAGCCGCTTCAGCATCCCCGGCACGATCCAGTTGGAGGATTACCACGACTACTACGACACCTCCGCAGGCAACACGGGCGGTTCGTACCGCACCGACGACGTGGACATCTACGGGTGCAACGACACTGGCGGCGGGTATTGCATCGGCTACATAGACATGGGCGAGTGGCTGTCCTTCAACGTCAACGTTTCAGAGACCGGCTACTACAAGCTGACCTACCGCGCCTGCTCGCAACTGGACTCCCGGCAGGCGGGCTTCCTGGTTGACGGCGAGGACGTCACCGGCACGATGATTTTCGGCTCGACCTATTCGTATCCCGATCCGCCGGTTTACACGGATGTGGTCAAGGAGGGCATTCCCCTCACGGCCGGCGATCACGTCATCACGCTGGAATTCGGCGTGATGAATCACTGGGGCGACTACGCCAACTACTTCAAGTTGGAAAAGTCGCAGGACGCCCCCGCCGTCAACGCCGGACTGGATCAGGAGATCACGTTGCCGAGTAACACGGTCTACCTGGACGCCACGACGTCCGACGACGGCCTGCCCAATCCTCCGGGCACATACACCCTGCGCTGGTTTGCCGTCGGCGGCCCCGACGACGGGTACGTGAGTTTCAGCAACCGCTTCGTCGAGGATCCGACCGTCACGTTCAGCTACCCGGGCACGTACGTCCTGCGGTTGACGGCCGACGACAGCCTCGCGGAGAACCACGACGACGTGACGATTACGGTGAACGACGTGACCACCCGGGTGAATCTGCCCGGGCGCCTCGAGGCCGAGGACTACTCCGGCCAGGGCGCGGGCGTCAGCTATCACGACACCACCAGCGGGAACGCAGGAGGCGTCTACCGCTCCGACGACGTGGACATCGAGTCCTGCGGCGACACGGGCGGCGGATACGACGTGGCCTGGATCGTTGCGGACGAGTGGCTGGCCTTCGATGTGGACGTGCCGCAGACGCGCTGCTATGACATCGTCGTACGCGTGTCGAGCACCACGTCGAGCCGCCAGATGCACGTTGAGGTGGACGGCACGGACGTCACCGGCGCGATGACATTCGACTCGACCGGCGGCTGGACGGACGTGACGGCCGAGGGCGTGTGCCTGACGCTGGGCAAGCACGTCGTCAAGGTGGTCATGGACACCGGCGACTTCAAGCTCAACTACGTGGACATCCTCAACGAAACGTACGAGGAGTACATCGTGGAGAACGGCGTCGCCAACGCCGACATCGTCATTTCGAGCAATCCGTTCACGACGGTCACGCTGGCCGCCGACGAACTGCAAGCCATCGTTCAGCAAACCACCGGCGCGACGTTGCCCATCGTCACTACGCCTACGAGCGCCGACGTCCACATCTACGTCGGTCAGAGTTCCTACACCGAGGCGCTCGGCATCTCGACGACCGGTTTGCAGTACGACGGGTTCAAGATCGCGTCGGGAAGCAACTGGCTGGCCCTGATTGGCGCCGACAGCGAGTATGAAGCCATCGAGCCCACCGGAGAAGACAGCGCAAGCCTTGCCCTGTGGGACGCGATCACCGGCTCGACGTACCGGGTGCCCATGATCGAGAACAGCAGGAACTACAACTGGGATATGGACCTCTGGCAGTCCGACGGGTGCGGATCGCTGCAGGCCGTTTACGAATTCCTCCGCGGCCTCGGCTGCCGGTGGTATTACCCGGGTTCGATCGGCGAGGTCATTCCCGATCTCGACGACATCGGACTGACCGCCGGTGATCGCACGGTCCAGCCCGATTATCCGCTGCGCAACCTGTTCATGTACCACCATCAGTTCGCGCACTGCACGCAGGAACAGGTCCTGTGGCAGTTGCGTTTGGGCCTTAACATGGGACAGGACAGCATGGGCTGGACGCGCGGTCACGGAATCGGCTGGGTTATGGGCCGCGACGAGATGAAAGCGGCCCATCCCGAGTACTTCGCCTTGATCGGAGGCGTCAGAGATACGGAAGGATGGAAGGGCGACGGCAACCCGTGCCTGTCCTCGACGGGTCTGGTGGCCGAGAACGTGAACTTCATCCGGAAGATGTTCGACCATTACGACGAACCGATGGTCAACATCGCGCCGCAGGACGGATTTCAGATGTGCCAGTGCTCGCTCTGCGCAGGCAAGGACACCATGGATCGCGGCATGAACGGATGGCATTCGGATTACGTCCACGCCTACTGCAACCAGGTCACGTCCGAGGTGTACCTGACCCACCCGAACAAGAAGATCAGCATCGAAGCCTACGCCACGTATCACCTGCCGCCGTTGGACTTCGACGCATACGGCGGCAACGTGGTGGTCATTTTCCCCTACTGGGCGACCTGGCTCATCCCCGACGAGGACTATCAGACCTACATGGAGACGATGGACGATTGGCTCGACATGATCTCGACCAACCAGGTCATCATCTGGGACTTCTACCTCCACGGCATGGACTACCAGGATCCCGGCAACCCCGTGTACTTCCCGCGGATTCTGAAGAGGGAATTACGCTCGTACGCCGACGAGGGAACCTGCCTCGGGAAGTTCATCGAGGTGGGATGGAATTACGAACCGTACGGCCTCACCTACACCGGGCTGGAAGCGAACCACCTGAACATCTACGTAACGGGCCAGCTGCTGTGGGACGCCGAGTTGGACCTCCCCGCCCTGCTCGACGAGTACTACGAGAACTTCTACGGGCCCGCGGCCGACGAGATGAAGGAGTTCGTCGAATACTGCGAGGCGAACTACGAATATCCGCTGACCAGCTCCACCATCATCTCGGGGATGCGAACGAGGCTCAACGCGGCCATCGCGGCGGCGGGGACAGGCATCTACGCCGACCGCGTGGACCTGCTGGACGAGTACCTCAAGGTCGTGGAGGAGTAATCGAACCCGGAAATAGGACGGAGTAGACGCACACCGCGAAACGCCGGAGCGCGAAAAGGCTCAATGCCGAACGCGCTCCGACGTTTTCACTCGGCGGCGCGTGTCCTTTCGCGTGCGTCACCGCCGGTCGCTGTTTCGATTGAGCGACTGCTCCGTCACACGTGGCCACTGCCCGCCGAAAGCATTTCCGGAGGAAGAAGAAAGGCGTTCACGGCGGGTTCGGGGAAACGAAAACGGAGCGAGACCAACATGGCCGACCCACGCATCGGCTGTTATGGCAATGAATTAGAACTGAACCGGTTTCCCGCCAAGGCTGACGCTTGTTCCGTTCGCGACCCGGCCCGGGATGGCCGGCAATTCCGTGCGTTTTGCTTGACACTCAAAGCCCGGGGCTGCTAAACTGCATATCCTTTGCCGTGACGCACGGTGTTAAACCATGAGCATCGCCGGGGCATTTGGGGAGTCGAAGGAGCGACCAGAGGGCCGTTGGCGTATGCGCAGGGGCCACACCGAGAGCATCGGATCGTCCAAACCTCTGGTTTGTCGCTTTCCTGTCCCGTTGCGATTCTTGGGCTTCGGCGTGCGTGGAGCCGGGTCCACGACGGATCGAAAGTGTCAATCGGAGAAGAAACGTATTGAGATTCAGTAGCTTCAGCGTGTTAGTTCGGGGATTATCGTAATATGCGGAACATACTAAGACTTCCGTTGATGTGCCGCGCGGGCGGGCGACCAATTGGCATCGCGGTGCTTCTCTGTTCGACGCTGATTGCTCATTTTTGTTTTCAAGGATCGGCAGTCGGCGCGGAACCCGTCCTTGATCGAGCCGAGAACCCGGCCAATTCCACGAGGAACACAGCTGGGATAGGCCTTGAGGAACCCGGAGATTCCCCCCAGTCCTTCTATGTCAACGATGCCTACAACGCGGCCGAGGACGTGTACTGCACGGCGGCAGGACATTCGGCCAACAGCGGCACGTCCCCCGATTCGCCGCTGAATTCTCTGCAGGCCGTCCTGGACGCTTTCGATCTGGAGACGGGCGATACGATCTATATTGACACCGGAACCTACGCCGTTGCGAGCCCCGTGACCATAGGGGCCGATGACGCCGGCGTGACCGTAATCGGTTCCTCGCATTCGAGCGGGACGAATCTCGCGGGCACCAGCGCCCTGGCGGCCGATGCGGTCATCCACGTCAACGGCGCCGACGGGGTCGAGTTGCGGAATCTGACGGTAACGGGGGGCTGGGCGGGAATCTACGGCTCGACCGCCGACAGTCTCGAACTGGCCGACATCGTCGCGCCAGGCAACGGGTGGGCGGGGATTCTACTCGATGGATGCGCCGCGCCTTCCGTTCGATGCGCGACCCTGGACGGCAACGGATTCGCAGGGATTCACGCGCGTGCGTGCACTTCCGGCGTCGTTCTCGAGAACATTCTCGTGTGCGGAACACCCTGCGGCGTCTTCGCCGCTGCCAGCCCGTCCGCGTCCATACGCAATGCGACCCTGCACCGGAACGGCTGGGGCGTCTGGTTCGGAAACGGTTCGACGAACGGACACGTCGCCAACAGCATCATCGCCACGATCCGGAAGCGGTCGTACTATGGGGTGTATGTGGAGACCCCCTCCCAGAGCGGATTCCAGTCCGACTATAATGACCACTACGCGACGGGAAACGCGAAGGTGGGTAATTGGAGCGGGGCCAAGGCGAATCTGAGCGCATGGCAGAGCGCGAGCGGCGGGGATTCGAATTCCCTCAGTGTGGATCCGCTTCTTGTCGATCCGGACAACCCCGACAGCGCTCTGCGCGACTACAGCCTCGATGAGGGTTCGCCTTGCATTAACGCGGCCGATGCGGCCGCGGCGCCGGCGGAGGACATCGCGGGCACGCCGCGGGGCAGCCGTCCCGACATCGGCGCCTATGAACGCGCGGGTGCGAACGAGGCGCCGACGGTGGACGCCGGAACAAGCCAGACGGTGACGCTCCCCGACGCCGCGTCTCTGGACGCGACGGTCACCGACGACGGTTTGCCCGACCCGCCGGGATCGGTCCTGGCGACGTGGACGAAGCAGAGCGGCCCGGGAACGGTAACGTTCGCGAACGCGAGTGCCGTGGACACGACGGCATACTTCAGCGAGGCGGGCGCATACGTACTGCGCCTGACGGCCGACGACGGCGAGTTCACGGAATACGACGAGGTCGCCATCACCGTCAATCCCGCGGTTCCGGAGAATCAGGCGCCGAGCGTGGCCGCGGGCGATGACGACGCGGTCAACCTTTCGGATGACGCGAACCTCGACGGAACCGTCAGCGACGACGATCTGCCCGATCCGCCGGCTTCGGTGACGACGACGTGGACGAAGCAGAGCGGACCGGGAACGGTGACCTTCGGGAACGCAAGCGCCGTGGACACGACGGCGGCGTTCAGCGCGACGGGAACGTACGTATTGCGCCTGACTGCCGATGACGGTGAGCTGAACGCGTACGACGAGGTGACGATCGGCGTGGTGGCCGACGGCGTGTTCATTCTCCCAACCAGAATTCAGGCGGAAGACTACCACAACCAAAGCGGCGCGGCGACCATCGCGACCGACGACGTGGACGGCGTCACCGACCTCTACTGCATGTGGATCGACGATTGGACGTCGTATAACGTATACGTGCCCTCCACGGGCCAGTACTCCGTTACGATTCGTGTGAGAAGCTCGGCCGGCGAGTTCTTCCGCATCGAGGTTGACGATGAGGACGTGAGCGGCACGATCGGCCCCAGTTTGGGGAGCGAAGGTTACTCTGACGTGGTCGCGACCGGCGTGCAGCTCAGTGCCGGCGCGCACGTATTGAAATACTATCAGGTCAACGCGTGGGGTTACGATAACCGCATAAACTGGCTGGAAGTTACAGTGGACGAGAACGAAGCTCCGACGGTGGACGCCGGTTCGAATCAAACCGTCACGCTGCCAACGAACAGCGTCCTTCTGGACGCTACGGTGACCGACGACGGGCAGCCCGATCCGCCGGCCGCGTATACGCTGCGCTGGACGATCACCAGCGGGCCGGAGACCGGTTACGTGGTCATCGGCGACAAATACGCCGAGGACACGACCGTAACCTTCGACAAAGCTGGCGCTTACGTGTTCGGGCTGACGGCCGAAGACGGCGACAAGACCGCCTACGGCGAGGTCCAGATCACGGTCAACGAGGCCACGAGCCGCGTCACTCTCCCCGGACGCCTTGAGGCCGAAGACTATTCCGACCAGGGCGAAGGGATCAGCTACCACGACACGACCGCCGGAAATTCCGGCGGCGTCTACCGCTCCGATGACGTTGATATCGAGTCGTGCGGCGATACGGGCGGCGGGTACGACGTATCCTGGATCGCCGCCGGCGAGTGGCTGGCCTTCGCCGTGGACGTGTCCGAAACGAAGCCCTACGATGTCGTCGCACGTGTGAACAGCCCGGTATCGAGTTGCCAGATGCACGTGGAGGTGGATGCCGCGGACGTGACCGGGCCGATGACGTTCGACGCGACGGGCGGTTGGACCAACGTTACCGCCGCGGCTGTCCACATGACCGCCGGGCACCACGTGGTTAAGGTTGTGATGGACACGGGCAGCTTCAAACTCAATTACGTGGACGTTCTGAGCGAAACGCATGAGGAGTACATCGTTCAGGACGGAGTCGCGAACGCCGACATCGTGATTTCGGGAAGTGCAACGCGGAGCACGACGCTGGCCGCGGACGAACTTCAGGCGATCGTCCAGCAGATGACCGGCGCCACGCTGCCCATCGTAACGACGGAAACCGGCGCAGATGTTCACATCTATGTCGGCCAGAGCTCGTACACCGATGCCTTGGGCATCTCCACGAGCGGCTTGGCTCACGACGCGTACAAGATCGTCTCGGGTGGTGACTGGCTGGCCCTGCTCGGCCATGACACGGCCTACACGCCCGTCTATCCCTACGGTGGTGGTTCCACGGTGGAAGCCGACTGGGATACCTTGAACTCTCCCTACCTGTGGGCTTACCCGTATGCTTACGCGACGCGCAACTACGCATACGACAGCGAGTTGGACATCTGGAATTCGGACGGCAAGGGGAGCCTGAACGCCGTTTACGCGTTTCTCTACGATCTTGGTTGCCGCTGGTACTTCCCCGGAACCGTCGGCGAGGCCTTCCCCGACCTCGACGACATCGGCCTGCCCGCCGCGAACCGCACGGTCGAACCGGACTATGCGTTTCGCGAGTTCTTCCAGTACTACACCGAGTTCGGTCGTTCGAATAATGCCGACGAAGTCCGGTGGCAATTGCGCCTGGGACTGAATGACGGAGACGACAGCGTCGGCCATGGCCCGCGCGGTCACGGCATCCAGTATGTGGTGGGCCGCGAGGAATACCACACGCTGCATCCGGAGTACTATGCGATCTGGGGCGGCGAGCGCCAGTTCACTTACATGGGCGGCACCCCATGCCTCTCTTCCTCGGGACTGCTCGCGGAGAACGTCGAGTTCATCAAGACGCTCTTCGACCACTACGGCGAACCGATGGTCAACGTCTCGCCCAGCGACGGGTATTGGAACTTGTGCGAGTGTCCGCTCTGCGAGGGCAAGGAATACGTCGAACGCGGCGATGGTGGAAGGCTGTCCGACTACGTGTTCGCCTATGTGAATGAACTGGCCTCCGAGGTTTACCTGACCCATCCCAGCAAGAAAGTCAACTGCCTTGCTTACACAACATACTACCTGCCGCCGCTGGACATCGAGACGATGAGTTCCAATCTTGTTATCACCTTCTGCCGATGGCGGAGCTGGTTCGAGGACCCGGCACGCAAGCAGACGTACGAGGACGCGATGCACGACTGGATGGAGAAACTTCCGAACGACGAATTCTTCATCTGGGACTACTACCTGCACGCGCGTCCGCCGGGGAACGATTTCACCGGTATTCCCGTGTATTATCCGTGGATCATCCGCGACGACCTCCGGTCCTTGAACGGTCTTTCGCTGGGCGACTACATCGAAGTGCAGCGCAACTGGCCGGACTGGGGGCTGACGTATCACGCCCTGGCGGCGAACCACCTCAATCTCTACCTGACAGCGCGGCTCTACTGGAACGCGGACGAGGACGTCAACGCCATTCTCGAGGAGTACTACGAGAAGTTCTACGGCGACGCGGCGGCCGAGATGAAAACCTTCGTCGAATACTGCGAGGCCAATTGGCTCCAGGCAGCGATCGACCGAGCCGAGGGCGACTACACCCGCATCGCCCAGATGCGGACGCATCTCAATGCGGCCATCGCGGCCGCCACGGGCGTGTACGCTGACCGCGTCGACATTGTGGACGACTTCCTTGCCGCCGGCGAAGCGGAGTGACGGAGCCGATGAGCCAACGTGCCGAAAGCGCATTGACGCGGCAACACCCCTTACCCGACGCGCATCCCCCATCTGCGTTATGCGACATTGCGGTAGCGGTCCTCCCTGACGGTTTCTTTAGGAAATGGTGCGGAAAAAGACCCAAAAAGCGCGGTTCTCGTGGGTGACGAAATGGGTTGACGGTGCCCTTGCTGACCATTGTTCTCGTACGTCTCAAGTGGATCGTTCGACTCCGTCCGATCTGATTCATCTGACAGCCGCCACGTCTGTTTTGAAGGAATCAACGTCATGAAGAATAGCGTAAGGTGGGCAATCCTTATTCTTATTGCGCTTAGTTGTACCATGGTGCACTTTGTGCATGTAGCCGTTGCTGGTTCTGCCACGTCGGACACCTCCGCGTGACGGGAAACTCGCACACCATCGCGATAACGTGCGCGACCACGGCCGGGGGAAAAACCTTGCGCTGGGCCGGGAGGTTACGAAGAGAGCAATTTCTGCACAGTATTGCTATCACAAGGGTTACGTCGTTTTTGGCTTGACATTTGTCTTCATTTCAACTATGTTCGTCTTCAAGTAGGGCGTGCTTGTTGAGACACCCAACTCTGGTCTGCTAGAAGAACCGTTCCGATTCAGTATAAAGGGCAAGGCATTGAACGGAGCCGCAGTTACTCACTCGCAGGCGAATCGCGGTTTCTGCATCGGCACGGCACTGCTGCTCGGGCCGTTCGCGTCTTCCGCGCTTGACCGACAGGCGCGCTCCTGTCAAGACGGCCCCGTCCGAAGACTGTCCAAGAGGCGCTGAACATGAAAAGGAACAAGAGGGTCTTTGTCGGATTCGCAGAGGCGTTCACACTGATCGAGGCGACCATTACAACAGCCACAATCGGCGTACTGCTGGGATTGCTGCTGCCAGCCGTGGTGACGTCAAAGGAAAGTGCGGAGCGGAGAGCGTGCCTGGATACTCTCAGGCAGTTGGGTGTTGCGATGGAGAGCTACACGAGCGACTATGGCGGTTATCTGCCAGCCTGGATCGGCTCGGGCACGGGGGATTGGGGGCTTGCCGAGGGGAGCCACTTCCAGTGCGCGGAGAAGCGCGATGCTCCGTGCAGCATGTGGGAGGTCGTGGATCAGTTTCACAAACCTGATGTTGACGATCAGTGGGTTCACACGAATCTCCACGCCTATGCTGTCTACCAGGATCGTTTGGATACGCTCCCGAATGTCGTGGGAAACCGCACCGGGAAGCTCGACTTCCTGAGTAATTTTCGGGTTATCGCCTTCGGGTCCCGCGACGCTCCGGACGGCGGGAATTACACACTGGCCGATAACACGGGCTGGCCGCCTCGCTCATGGAACTTGGTTGACGAGGCCGGCAACCGCGCCGTCAATTACGCGCCCCACGGCTTAGGCCACCTGCTGGTTGGAGATTACATCAGCGACGCAAAGGCCTATTATTGTCCTTCCTCCAAGAATATGTTGCCCGACGCGATGGCCTTTGCGGGCGGATGGAGCGTTGCCCACTGGAAGAACGCCGGAGGATTCGACAAGGAGACGATGCTCTATGGGAGCGGTTGGCCTACCAATGCCGAACTCTCGGGCGAGGTCTTTCCCAGGAATGGGATGATCTTCTCCAATTATGCCTACCGCGGAGTTCCGTTCTGGGTCTACCAGCCGTGGTGTGTCAGCTTTCAGGACAAAGACCCGGCCACAAAGCTCTCTTTCACAACTCCCGGCCTCTACACGCACATCGGCTCTCCCCTGTTCCGTACGCGTAAGTTCCTGGGCGGACGCGCGTTGATCTCCGACGCCTTTTCCAGGGACTGTGTGAAAAGCCCGTACGGGGCGTGCCTTGACGGAGCGGGCAAGCCGTATACGGTGCCGACGACTCTTGAGGAGTTGCAGAAACGACCCGGCATGAGTGTCGCGGGTCATCGCGATGCTTACAACGTGCTATACGGCGACAACCACGCCGCGACCTACGACGACCCCGAGGAGAAAATCCTCTGGCATCCTCAGCACGACGGCTGCTATGGCTACAGACCGATGTATCCGAACCAGAATTGCGGTCATCTTGGCGGCCAAAACTGGGTTCCCGGGGTTAGCCCACACTACGACTACGAAACGCTTGAGAACGTGGAAGAGGACTCCATGCATTGGAAATACAGCAGCGCGAAAATCTGGCACGACTTCGATTTGGCTGCCGGAATAGACAAGTTCTGATTCTGCTTTCGTGGAACAATGCCATGCGAGTTGGCGCTGTGACTCGCCGTCGTTGACGTTGAACTGACAGTGTCTGAGGATGACGATCACATTCGCTGGTGGTGCTCGTCATGAGTTATTGCCTGGCGTGTAGGTGCGGTCTTGCCCGACGGATTCAGGCGCTATGGTCTGGGCTGTCCGCGCACGCACCTGCGAGCGGGATTCCGTTTGGCGCCTGAACAATGAACGGAGCGCAGCCGGTCGTAGGAGGAAGCAGCGAAGGAGTCCATCGACGAGTAATTCAGCGCAAAGGACTGGCCATGGGTAATGATCGCGGGGCACGTTTTCTTATTGGATTGGCCTTTGGGGGAGTTCTTCTGGCATCGGCGGCCGTGTCGGCGCTTGGTCTGCCTGGAATGCCGCGAGGGGCACAGTGGGTCCCCATCGGCCAGGTTTCCGAGGAGCCGTCGGAGAATGGCGCGCCGAACCGGGCGTTGGAGCAAGGAAGACACGCGATTCATGCTGCCGTCGAAGCCGGCGAGACGGAGAGATTAGTCGCGCTTCTGGCGGCGGGAGCGGATGCCAACGCGCTTGACGAGAATGGCTGCACGGCGCTTCATTGCGCGTCCATGGGGAACGAACTTGACTGCGTGACCTCGCTGCTGCAACGCGGGGCCAGGACAGACATCCGCGACGATGACGGTTACACAGCCCTTGACCGGGCGATGGAATTTGGATATGCGGACATCGTCGAGGCGTTTCTTGCGGCAGGCGCGGACAGGGAGACCAGGGACCGATTCGGTCGAACGTTGTTGATTCGGGCGGCGGAGAACGACTTTGCCACCTGTGTGACCGGATTGCTTGCCAAGGGCGCGAGCGTCGCGGCCGTGGACGGACGGGGGGACACGGCGCTGCACAAAGCGGCATGGCTTGCGGATCCCGGAATTGCTTCGGCTGTTCTCGCGGCGGGAGCAGAGGTCAATGCCGTCAACACCGCGGGGTTTACGCCGTTGCATCACGCCCTTATGGGGCAACGCGCGAAAACGGCAGAGGCGTTGATTGTCGCCGGGGCAGATGTATCGGCCAAGAGTGCGCTCGGGGTGTCGGTCTTGCACGTGGCTGTCCAGAAAGGCGACGCGGCTTTGGTGGAAATGCTCTTGCGTCGTGGGGCCCCCGCGAATGCCTGCACGCCTAATGGCGACAGCCCCCTGTGCATCGCTCTTCAGGACGGGAAGCCTGAACTTGTCAAACTGCTTTGCGACCACGGCGCAGAGCTCTTCTCGGAAGACTTGCGGGCATGGCGAAGGATGATGGAAGCCTTCAAGAAAGCGCCGAAGGAGACCCGGGATCTTGTTCGGCTGCCGGATTGTCGAGAGTTGGCCCGGCGCGAGGACAGCACAGAGATGCTCTTGAAAGCGCTGCAAGCGGGCGCGGCCCTCGTCGCAGACGGTCTTGTCACTGAAGGAACGGACATCGCGATCGAAGACGCTGACGGCAACAGCGCCCTGCATCTGGCCGCGCGCCTCGGCGATTCGACCCTATGCGAACGAATACTGGCTAAAGGCGCTGAAGTGATAAGCTACAACAGCATTGGCGAAACGCCGATAACCCTGGCGGTTCGATCCAACGACTGTCAAACGGTGAAATTGCTCGTGAACCGGGGGGCCGATATCTTCGCCGGTGATAGCCGGTCGTGGCTGCGGGCCCTGGACGCGCTCGCAACTTGTTCGCCGGAGGCGGCCCTTCTCGTTCCTGACTGGAGTTTGCACGATCTGGCGCGAAAGAAGGATGCGGAAGGGCTGACGGTACTCTATGCCGCCACGCGGGAAGGAATGGGGAATCTGGTAACGCTCTTGCTGTCCGTCGGCGCCGATCCGAACGTTGCTGACGCAGCGGGGATGACGCCGCTGCACTGGGCCATGCGCGAGCGGGATGCGCAAATGGCAAAGCCTTTGCTGGCGTCCGGAGCGAACCTGTCCCTGAAGAACGAGAAAGGCGCTACTCCGTTGGACGAGGCATTGTCCGCCGGCTTCGACCTGGAGGAACTTCGGGCAACCTTCGTCGCGGAGGGCAACGACCACATGGCCGCCGGAGACATGGTGGACGCGCATTTGGCCTATGGAGCGGCCCTCCGATTGGAGGATGGCCCATCCCTTCGAAGCGTGGCGGCTCAGTCTCTCGCTTTGGCCCTCGTGTGGGAAGACCGCACAACAGCCGCGTCGTGCCTCGAACGGTTGGCCCAAAGGAGGGTCGCTGGCGA
>Ga0180437_10007773_pt1 | contig 13856 bp, 14 predicted proteins | sample SS_ome_4_FD_132410 | JGI IMG/M metagenome (GOLD analysis project Ga0180437, IMG submission 132410) | Hypersaline lake sediment archaeal communities from the Salton Sea, California, USA - SS_3_D_1 metaG | ecosystem: Environmental > Aquatic > Non-marine Saline and Alkaline > Hypersaline >...
AATGTAATGGCTGCCATCTTTGAAATTGACGTAGTACTTGTAATTGTTATCGTCTGTATACTGGCTTGAGTAGGCAATGGTGTAGGCGTCTTCAGCAGTAAAACCTGCCTTTCGACTAAGGATGAAGGTTATGAAATAGTGAAATTCTATGTTCATGACTTTTCCTCCTTTCAGGGCTGGCCATATTGCCGGGGGCCGGGTCAAGCGTTTCATCCCTCTCACGACCATCATTTGCCAGAGTGGACGCAAAAGAATTGGCATCACTGATCCGGGCGTTTCTGTCTTTTGATCCAACAAGAAGCCTTTTGTTGGGTTCCTCCTCAACCCAACCAACTCGGCTCCATCTTGGGTTTCGAGTGGACTCCCCTGTCGTACAAAAGGGAGCGGGCACACCTATCACATGAACGTAACCGCAGGTGGTTTCACAGGAGATGTCAGATTTCGCGGGAGATAGCGTCAGGTTGGAGATGGCGGTCGGGCTTCAGATTCAACAAGTTGCCGTGTAACACACTGCCCTGTCTTTGGCAACAGGTAGCACGCAATCAACAAAACGGGAATGCCCTGGACTCAGGTCGCCTGCTGGGTGTCGGCTAGGCCGACGAGGACTGATTGTCAGACCAAGCCAACCTTTTGCTTTTTCAAATAGATCAATCAAACCGGCCCTGTTTTCGGGGCTGTCGCAGGAAGAAAAGCAGGCTGATTTGCGGTTCTTTTCTCATCATATGAAACGGTTAGCGTCGTACGACCCGGAAGAAAGCCCATGTAAACTCGGCAACCCAGCTCCTCCATTAACCGACTGATCCAGCTGTCTCCTACACCTTCGTGTTCGTCACCTTGGCACACGCGATGTCGCAACCATCAGCGTCCATAACAACAACAATGTGATTTCGGTCTCCCAGATCCATTCCGATTGTGATAAGGTTTTCTAGGGCCGATCTCCTTCGTTTGTTTTGCAGTGCGTTGTGACTGCGTTAGTAAGATTGAGCGTGATCGTATGACAGCTCGTTGGAGGTCGGCCTTCTCATGCTATCTTGAACCGTGGCCGTATTTCTTAGAGAGGATTCTCGCGTGAAGGCGTTTCGTACCCTTTTTCAGATCTTCTGGGTGGCCGCTACGGCCGTTACAGGGTTCCGTTTTGCCATGGGCTGGACCCGGACGAGCATCGAAACTTACTGTCCTTTCGGGGGCCTGGAGACCGCCCTCTCCCTTTTCACCCAGAAACAGTTCGCCTGCGCCACCGGGGAGCGCAACCTGGCGCTCTTCCTGGCACTCCTTATTCTCACGCTCCTTTCCCGGAAGTCTTTCTGCGGATGGGTGTGTCCCGTGGGCGCCATCTCCGAGTGGTTTGTCTTGATGGGTCGGAAGCTATTTTCGATGAAACGAGGGACCAAGAAGGCGGGCTGGTATGGCCTGCAACCCTCCCCTCAAGTAGATGGCGCCTTGAGATGGCTCCGACTTCCCATTCTCATCTTGATCCTGGTTTTCACCTATAAGACCGGGGAGCTCATCTTCCGGGGCTATGATCCATACTACATCTTGTTCAGTTTACATGGTCACGATGTCACGCTCTGGAGTTACGGGATTCTGGCCGTCATCGTCACAGGGGTCATTCTCCTCCCCATGGCCTGGTGCCGGTACCTTTGTCCCCTAGGCGCGGCGCTGTGGCCAGCCTCCGCCCTCGGGCGACTAAGGATTGCCCGTAACGACAAGGCATGCACCGGCTGCCGGACATGCGATCAGATCTGCCCCCAAGCCATCGCTGTCTCCAAGGTCGACCAGGTCCGGTCAGGGGAATGCACACTGTGCTTTGAATGCATGGAAAATTGCCCCGAGGAGGGGGTTCTGGAACTCCAATTGAAGGGTTTGGAACGATGAAAGTGTCTCGTTGGGTCGTACCAGTCCTTATCGTTTTGCTCATCGCTGCGGGAGTCTTCGGGGCGGGTACGTTCACCATCCCCAGCCTCACCATTGACTTTCCCACAGAGGAAAAGACAGCGCCGGAATCGATTCGGACCGCGGTCTTCGTAATTGAAGGCGTCCGATGCGTAGACACGGCCCGGACAGCCGCTTCTGCCCTTGAGGATACGCCCGGCGTGATTCGGTACGTGGCCTACGCCTCTCGAAACCGCGTGGAGATTTTGTACGACGCCACCCGAACGGACGAGGAAACCCTTCGGGAGGCCATTGAGGGTCCAGTGTACGATCAGGTGTCCCAAGAGTTCCTCTTTCATGTGTTCAAAGTGTTGGAGATTGACAGCCCGGGGCCCGAAGGGTAAAACATTGAACAACGATCTTTTTGGTAGGTGTGACAACATGAAGAAAAACAACAAGCGTATTGTGATGATTGCTGTGGCGATCCTGGTGGCTGCGGGCGTTGGATTCACGGAGGACTTGGCCGACGGGAGGGCCGAAAGGATCTTGCATGTGGCCACTTTCAAGGTCCCCGACCTGTCACAGAGACTTGCTAAGGCCATCTCCAAGGTCCTCGCCAAGGAGCCCGGCGTTGTGTCGGGCAAGTCGGATTTTCAGAAAGAATCCTTCTCCGTCACTTTCGATGCAGGCAAGACTGATCCGCAGGGGGTTCTGAAAATGATTTCCGGCGTTACGCCCAATGCCCAGCTTGAAAAGGTGGAACAGACACAAAAGCAGGGCCGGGAACTAGACTGCGGTAATTGCCCCCGGCGAAACAACTGCACAAAAAGCCGCTAAAGAGCGCAAAGAAAGGCGAGCAAGTAATCTCAGCCACGAACCCGAGTCGAGCAATGAAGGTCCGGCTGAGCCAGTCTTCTTATTCCTCCTATGGGCCCACAAAATGGCCTCTGCTAACAAGGCGTGAACTCCCCTTCTTGATAGATAACCGCTAATCCCAATGCACTCCGCCATCTTGCGCAGATTCTTAGAGGCACTTTTTTACCCCCCAAAAGGGGTGTTTAAGGCTGTGAAGCAAGCTGTTTTCCGTTCTTTTCTAATCATCTGGAATCGTTAGCGTGGTACGACCCGAAAGGGTTCTCACGCCGCAACTGATTTACCTCTGTCGTCCAGATGGCTCAGGGTCGTCAAGTAGCTGCAACACCACCGCCGGCAAGGTGTTCGCAGATTTCGTAGATGTGGCAAAGGTCATGTCTGCGCCATTGGCGGTACCATAGGCGTTGGTGGCCTTTACACGGTAATGATAAGTCGTATTGGGCAAAAGCCCGCTCATGTTTGCACTGACCGCCGTGTTTGTACTGCCGGAAACCGGGCTCTGGCCAGCCTCGGCGTTGTTGCCGTAGTTGGCATCCAGTCCATACTCGAAATGTACCGTAGTGGTCGCACCATTGGCATTAACCGTGCCGTAGAGGGTGGCACGGCCGGCACCCACACCGGACGCGGCACCGGTGGTGGCAGCAGGTAAAGATTGAGCGGAGCTAATGGCGAAAAAGCGGGCCCCGATGCCATCTCGATTCCCTGCATCATCTTCTGCTGTGAGGTAAATGGTATGGATTCCATTGCTGTAAACAGTCGTGTCTAAATCGAAGTACCAGTGAGCACCATCGCTGTTGCTGTAACCGGGGAAAAGGGTGGCAATGTCTTCCCTGTAGATATTATAATTGGGATGACCCAGATTGACGCCGTCCACGAAGAGATTCAGAGTTGAGCTGTCGGTGGGGATCATATTCGGCTGTGGCGTGAGAACCCAGCCATTTACCCTATAAGCCGCTCCTTGAGCCGTGCCACCTTGTTCCGGGGTGTCAATGTTGCCAAAGGGTTTCACGGCATTGGCATTGTCGATCAAAACAGTCTTAATCCCTAGAGTGGCCTCATTGCCTTCCCCGTCTGCAGCAACTGCATGAAACGTATGGGTGCCGTCGGGCAAAAAGTTGGTCAGACAATTATAACCCCATCCAGCCCGATTGTTGTTGGGATAATCTGGATAGAATAACGCGACATCGGGCCTGGCACCCTCCACAAAGACCGCATCGCCCACAAAAGAGAGCTCCCCCCCTACATCTCTATAGATCTTGACCGATACCACTTCGACATCGTCCAAGGCCCAGCCTGTAAAGGGAACGCTGCTGCGGACGGTTGAACCATTGATGGGGGTAGAAAACTCGCCAAAAGGAGGTTCAGAACCGTAACCACTGGTTGTGAGAAAAAAGATAAAGCCACAAAGCCATAGCAGGAACGTCTTTTTCATAAATATGCCTTTTCGTGATACTTACAAAGTTCTCATGACGTCAGGTCTGCCTTTGACCCCTAGTCATTTTTAGCAAGAGTCCAGAGCGGACTTGACCCCACGGCCTATTGATCACTTCTTAGGTATACCAACTTAACTGGATCGCAAACTCAACAGGGCATTAACATCCACCTTGCCCCTGTACCGGATAAAGTCTGTCTCTTTGCTCTCCACGGCCATCATGGTCATTCGATCAGCAAGCTCATTGCCTTCGACTCCCTCATGGGCCTTCACATGAAGCAATTGCACGTCGTCTTTGATACGCTCATAAAGACTATGGATCTTCTGAATCTTTTCCAGATTCTTTATTTCTCCAGCTCCTTTGGTCCAACCTCTTCTCTTCCAGCTATACGCCCATACACTAATGCAATTGATGGCGTACGTGGAATCACCGTAAATCACAACCGATTTGGCTTCCTTAAGAGCCCTTTCAGCAATCAGCAAGGATTGATGCAAGGCGTTCAGCTCAGCCGTATTGTTGGTACCATTGGGGTTATACAGACCGTACCACAACTCGGTCAATTTGCCTGCACGATAGACAACGGTGCCTGATCCCGCTTCACCCGGGTTGGGATTACATCCACCATCACAATAGATTGCCACATCAACGTCAGCCATTGCATGTGAAGCAGCCATGCTTTTCGCAACCACCCTGCCTTTTGATTTTTTTCGCGCTGAGGGACCACTGCTCATGCCAGGGGGACCACTGGCGAAAGCCGCTTTAGCCTCGGCAAGAGTCGGAAATGACTTGTATCGTGCCGCAGAAAACTTATCCACCGAGGGTTTGCACGAAGACCAGGTCGTAAAGACACCGGTTTCTCGACCAACCCATACCACATAAAATTTCTTTGTCACACTCTGTACCCTCTTGTTTCCTTTAAAACATCCCCTACCAGCGCGTTTTAAATGTACAAATACTACATGGGAGCCAATGGGCACATTCGCAAATGACTCACCCGGAAAGCTTAAATCCATTGTCTCCGGCTATCTTCCTGCCACGCCTCACGGCATATCCAACGCCTGGGCCGGTCATTCCAAGCCGCTTAGCCATATCTGCCAGTTTGTATCCCAACGCATCTACTGCCCAGTAGCAAAATAGACCTCTGGCATCTGCTATGACTTGCACACGACTCTTTAAGTATATGTCATCGCGATCAATGTCATATATCTCGCAAACCCTCTCTTCTATCGTCTTAAAACTGTACCCCTTTCTTCTTAGCTCGTAGTGCCTCTCATGTTTCTCATCCGCTTGCTTAAGAACTTCGCTAACAAACGCGATTTCTCCCAGAATGCGCTGATCCCCCTTGATACGCTCTCCTTTTCGGGTCTTCTTAAAAGCCTTCCATCCGCCAAGACTTCTCACCAGCCCGCCACCAACGAATTCAGGCCGTCGGCCTTGGTCTACTGCCTTTTCCACATTGGCCCGATAGTCCTTCCTTGCTTTCCTGATGGTCTTGGCAAAATAGCCAAGTACATATTTCGTGTCCTGCCATTTTCTGGCCTTCTTGCCCATCAATGCACTGTGGCCACTGTATTTGCAGGTATCCAATGCCGAAAGTCCGGAAACGATATCCGCTCTCAGAGGATTCAAATGAATGTAGCGGACCAGCTCCCGCAAATAAGCATCCTCCTGGCAGATGATAGATTTGTACCGGTTTTGGAACAGTTGACCGTGACGTCTGTGGCGACGGTTGAACCGAACCACATAACCTGTCAGCAACCTGAGCATCAGAGTTGACAGCGGCACATCGCCTGTTCGAAATAGAAAACAAGCGTGATTTGACATCAGTACCCAAGCATAGCAGGAAATATGGGTTTCAGGAAGAAGCGTTTCGAGGCGCTCTAAAAGGTCTTCGCGGTCTTGGTCGTCTTTGAAGATATAGCGGCGCTCGATCCCACGGATGATCACGTGATGTAAAATGCCTGGCGCATCTAACCGGCCTTGTCTTGGCATGCAAGGATCAATAGCATTTCAAGGGTGCCACCTTCCTTTGAATCTAAATAGATCCATCGGTAAATAGTCTCATGGCTGACACGCATTTCATCATCATCTGGGTAGTCTATTTTCAGCTTTTGTGCAATTGTTTCCGGAGACCAATCGTTTCTGAGTTTACGTTTCACATAGTCGACTAGCCGCTGATCCGACCAACGACGCTGATGCCGTGGTTTTTGTCGACGCCTAAGTGCCCTGGGATGAGTCCAGTCATACCAATAGATAGTACAATCAGACTCTGACCCGTTTCGCTTGAGTTCCCGACTCACCGTCGTATGGTGTCTCTTGATCCTTCGAGCGATCTCTCTGAGGGGAAAACCGGCAACACTCAAATGACTGATGACATATCTCTCGTTTTCTGTAAGATGGTTGTAGGGCATGGCAGGCTCCTTCTGGGTGTAAGGTTGGTCGTGCTTCCTACACTACCAGAAACCCTGTCATGCCCTCTAGTTATCTTAAATGGTGCACTTCGAAGTAGAATTTCCCTCCCTCCCCATTGGTTCCCCATCTTTTTGGAATAACATAGCAATATCATGCCTTGAGCCAGTCCAGAGCGCATGGGTGACTTGTGGCTGGGATTTCGACCTGTGTGGTGCTGATGCTATGCGTAAGCATTTTGAACAGCAGACTTTTTTGGGGCCGTCTGTTTTACCTCAGTGAAGAGTGACAAGTGTCGAGGCCAAGGAGAGTGTGCGGGTAGCCTATAGAGACTCTCCTTTGACAAGAATTCCCCCTCCTGCTAATACCTCAGTTCGAAAAGAGGCCGATTCTTGAACCAAGCCCCTGCCCCACGATCTGCTTCCTGGAGGTGGGATGCCACGCTTGTTGCCCTATCTTCTGATTTTCACCCTCCTTGGGTGTGACTACCAGTCGTCCAGGGAGATCCGCTTTGACAGGCGCTCTGCCTTTGGCCGCGTCCTGGTGGTGGACGAAGGCGACAGGCGTCACCTCCGCTTTGGCTCCCCAGATAGCGGCAACCAAGGGACCATCTCGCTCTCAGACCCCAAGGCGGTCCCCATGGAGTATATCCGTTTTGCCCTGCTCGGTATGCTCTTGGCGCCGAAGCCGGAGCGGGTCCTCATGATCGGTCTGGGCGCGGGCACCTTTACCACACTCCTCAGACAGCACTATGCTCTCTTGTGGATGGACGCGGTGGAGATAGACCCGGTGGTCGTTCAGGCGGCAAAGGCATGGTTCGGCGTGGAAGAAGACGGGCGCTTCCGTATCCACGTGGCAGACGGCGCCGCCTTTATTGAGCAAACCCCCCTTTTCTATGACCTCATCATCCTTGACGCCCATACCGGCAAGAGCACGCCCGAGCATCTGGCCAGTGGCAAGTTCTTTGAGGCCGTGCGGTCCAAGCTCACCCCTGGCGGCGTGGCAGTCCTGAATGTCTGGGACGAGGGGCATCGAGAAAGGGTCATTGAGAAGCGGTTCCGGAATACCTTCTCGAAAACGGCCTGTATCCGAACGTCCGACGGTTTCAACCTGGTCCTCTTCGGCAGGGTGTCCGGAAACGATCCGAACCCGGCCACCTTGGTCACCGCAGCCAGGCACTTCACGGCAAACGCGGGCCTCTCCTTTGACCTGGGCAAAGTGGCCAAGGCGTTGCGCACCGAGTGCGCCAAGCGGAAATGATGAAATAGGGTTCTCTCTTCACCTCAGGGTTGAGGCACGTATTCATCCACCCCCATGTCCGCCGTCGCGGTAGTATCACCATCGCCGTCAATGACTCTTGAATCCTCTTCGAAGTCTGTGCCCGGAAGGCCGGGGGCGCTATTGGTGCCTGCATCTATGCAGGGAGAGCCCGTTAGAAGATGAAAGTCCCCGCTGCCGGGGTCCGCAAGAAGCGGATCAACATCGATGTTCCCCGCACCCGTGTAGCCGCCCTCAATGTCACAGTAAGTCACTATGGGATATGAGGGGAATATAGTTGGATTGTAAATCTCCCCTCCCACGTTGCCCCACAACAGGCAATTCGTGATGGTGGGGGACGAATTCCCGTTGTATATTGTCCCTTGGTTCCGGTCTGTAGTGTTGCCCCAGAACGTGCAGTTGGTGATGGTGGGCGGGGGATTCTCGGGGTTGGCGTTGCGTATGGCCCCGCCGGCGAAGCTTGCACTATTCTGCGAAAACGTGCAGTTGGCAATGGTGCAAGAAACATCATCGTTATCTATTGCCCCGCCATCTTCTGCGTCATTTCCCTGGAACGTACAGTTGGTGATCGTAGGCGAGGGGTTATCCCGGTTGCTTATGGCCCCACCGGCGTATCCTCCACTGTTTCCCGAAAAGGCGCAATTGCTGATGGTGCCTGATGAGAACCAGCTGTGGATGGCCCCGCCGGTGTGATTTTCCGATGCACTGTTTCCCGTAAATACGCAGTTGCTGATGGTAGCCGTGACATTGCACATGAATATGGCCCCGCCGCTGTGCTGAGAACTGTTTTCCGTAAACGTGCAGCCCGTGACGGTGAGCAAGGAACCGTACCCGGCCCGGCTGTAAATGGCCCCGCCGTCTTCTGCACTGTTCTGGAAAAATGTGCAGTTGGTGACCGTGAGCGGGTGATCAGACCTATTGCATATGGCCCCACCCTCTGGACCTCCGGTGTTTCCAGCAAAGCTGCAGTTGGATACACTGAAGAAAGCAGGGTTGTCCAGAGTATCATTGATGGCAATAGCTGTCTCGGCCCCTGTGAGGGTAAACCCATCGATGGCAAAGCCGTCGAAGAGATAACGATCGCAAGTCCACTCAGAGAAGTAGAAGCAAAAGGCCAAACCCTGTGCATCCACTGTCGTCACATTGGTCTCCCAATCCCTCTGGTCTCTCTGGGTCTCCCCACCGGCAAAGCCGCCGTAGAGGAAGGCAGTCTTCTCCGGTTCGATATAGTCAGAATGGGTGTAGACCCCCTGCTTCACCCAAATCTCATCGCCGTATCCGGCAAGGGCAAAGACTTCTTCCAGGGTCTTTACGGCTCCAACCCAGCTCCTGCCGTCTCCAGAAACAGGGATGTCTCCGTCCACATACCACGTGGCACTGGTCTTGAACCACCAGTCATGGATTTGGACAGGGTTCGCCGGCACTGCCAGGTCGTCTACGCTCACGGTGACGGTGACCGTCTCAAGCTCTGCAAAATCCACGTCTGGGTCCACTGTAACGTCATAGCTGTATGGAGTGCCTGTTCTTGAGACCACGGCCGTGTCTTCGTCTGTATACACCTGGTAGTAGCCCAGGTCGCCGGAGAGTTCGATGGAAAAGGTGGTCCAGTCTACACCGGCCCCGTCGTCGGAGAGTGTAAAGGTCACGTTGGTGTTGATGGGAGCACCAACGGCCCGTCCTGCAGGATCGAGGTTGCAGAGGTCGGGGCCGAGCGCGTTTGTGGGTCTTCTTGCATATTCTGTGTGGTTGTTGTGACACATGTTGCACACCCCGTTTTCGCCCACGTCACCGAACAGGGACCCCCACCACGGCGTGGTACCTCCCGTGCTGTCTGCCAGCATGGGATAGGTTCCTTGGGGGAGGTACATGAAGTCCAGGGATGGCACCTTGTCCGTCGTGCCCGGCGTGCTGATCAACTCTCCATGACGCACCATGGCCGGAGAAGGAGAGCCATGGACATTGTGGCAGGCAGGGCAGGTCATTTTGGAATCCGCCGTTCCGTCGTAGTCAGAATCATACTGAGGATTGGAGGGGCCCATGGGCCCAGGGACGCCTGAGGTATGGTAGTCGTGCATGCTGCGCCAATCGTATCCCTGCCCCAAGCTCGTGGCCACGCAACGGAAGTTGGTGCCTCCACATCCTCCGGTGGCAGGGTCCCCCTCATCGAAAAGAGCACTGCCGTCATGGCATTGAAAACACAGAGCGAACTCCCAGTCTTGCCTGACATACATGGCCGCGCTACCCGTTCTTGGCATATGCATGGGATACTTGTTGTCGTAACCTGTGGTCACGTCTCTTAACCGGTAGCCCTTTTGGTAGTTGTCGCTCACAGGATCAACGGCCGTGTAAGTGCTATCAGGCACATAGGTCCTGGCATCTCCATCCACATGGGCCATAGCGGCATCATGGCAGTCCAGACACCCAAGTCCGGCGCCTGGAGAACCCGTAGCCGGATAGGTCTCCAAAGCGGGCAGTCCATGGCCGGTCTTATTGAAACCGTATCCTGTCCCGTATGGCGTGACTGCGCTCTCATCTCCCATGACCTGTGGGGCACTTACCCCCAGCATCACGGCCGGCGCTTCATCGTGGCATGTGGCGCACCACTGGTCCATTCCGGATTGAAGGGTCGTGCCGTCAGCCTCATAGACCCGGCCCACCCAGTTGTCTTTGGCCATTTGAGAACCGTCATATGTGCCATCCGGGCTGTGGCAGGTGTCGCAGGCCGTGGTGGAGGCCAAGGGCTCTCCATCGGCAAACAGGGTGTAGGTGGAAGCATGGTGACAATCCGTACACGAGGTCACGACCGGCCCCTTGGCGTCACCCATATGGGTTTGGTGGGATTCTAAACCGGTGACCGCGATGGCCCCAAACATCTCCGGCGTGGAATGGGGATGACAGGCCACACAATTCTGACCATCAAAATGGTTCGTGTTGTCGCCGTCATTGGTGTGATACAGGGTCCCCGTATGACAGACCTCGCAGAGACCATCATAAAGATCGTCCCCGTCGGCACCGGAATGGGCTCCCGTGGTGGCGGCAAGTACGACCTCCTTTAGGCCACTGTTGGGCGTATTGATGTCACATCTCACAAAGGTGCGGTTTGGGCAGTCGGTGCATTCGTCATAATGGCACACCCTGCAACCGGCTACGTGGTGGATCTCTCCGTAGGCCATGGCACCGGGAGAAGCCATCATGACCATCACGGACCAAAAGATGCAGCTCCATCTGAGTCTCTTCATCCCTTTTCTCGTCAAAACAGTAGCCCTCCCGTGCTCTATTCCGGCAAGACGGCCACGGCCTTTGCCATGGGCATGCGAGTTCTTGTTACCGTCATCGCCGCAGGTGACAGCAAAGGCCCTTCTCAAAAGAGATCATATGGATAATGAGATAGGGCCGGCCGCGCAAACCAGACTGAACGGTGCAAGAACCATGCAGTTCATGCCTGCGCCGGTTTCTGGCTTTCACTTTAATGACTTAGGGTAATTGGCGGACAGATGTGTCCTTGAAGAACTGTGTAATGGCCTTACCATGTCTGGCAAAAAAATACCACTTGTATTGAAAATATTTCACACAAAACGGCCCGTGAGACCCTGGGCTTTGAATGGCCGGGCATGAAAAAAGCCCCATGCCTCCTGCTTGGAGAAATGAAGCTTCAAGAATGTCACTTCGTCGGTTTCGAGAAGTCTCTGCTGGAAAGCCTATGTCATGACATCAGAACGCATATGCTATGCCTATGAATCCGCAGTGGGACGTGGAGGTGCCAAGGTCTCCGGTGGCCCTGGTGAAAGAATAGCTTGCCCAAAGAAAAAGGGATGCCGTCACATCAAGGCCCAGGTCTGCGCCCAGGGTATGCTGGTCAACAGATTCTCGTATCACATCGGTTCCAAAGGCCTGGGAGTATCGGCGACGGGCCTTGTGGCCACCGGCGCCCTGGCCGGATGATGTTTCTGTTTCCCAGTCCACGGCCCTGAAGGAGTCCCCATGGGCGAACTCATAGCTGATCTCGCCAAAAGACCAGGGGGTCCAGTTTCGGCCAACAAAGGCGCCAAGGGCATGTTCCGTAAAGGAATAGGTCTCCGCCCGGGCATCACTGTCGGCAAAGAGGTAATAGCCACCGATATAATGATCCCTTCTCCATTTCCGACCCAGGTTCACCTTCCCTCCAAAGGTGAGGGCAGATTGGTCTTCGTCCTTTACTGCTTTTCCCTCCAGAAAGGCATAGAGGCCCATCTCCCATTTCCTGCCATACCGATATATAAGACCTGGCGAAATGGTGGCCACGCCACAGTTCAGATCACTGAAATCGGAATATGCCGTGCCCTCCAGGCTCACCGTGGTGTTCCATGTGAGAGGGGCTTCCCAGAGTGGCTCCCACCTGTAAAGGGCATAGCCGGTAACGTATGAATCGGCCTCTTCGTCATCAACGGAGCGGTTGATATTGGTGTCAAAGCCGATCTTCGTGCCGCCCTCCCAGGCCCAAGGGACCTCGGCCGACCAACATAGAACGGCCCCTGCCACAAGAGATCCTGTAACCGACCGGATGAGACGACAATAACGTGTCATAGGCATTTCATCTCCAGCGGCACCCTCTAATGTTGCCCGTGGCGCATGCCGCCACCACCCCTCCCGGCGCTACCGCCCCTTCCCATGGACGAACCGAAGCCGCCTCCTGAGCCGGCCCCTCTCCTTCTCGATCCTTTCCAGACCGGAGAGCCACGTTCGCTCCGAAAGACCATGGACTTTCCTGAAGAAACGATCTCTATCTCCTGGGCCACGATGTAGAGGTTGCCGTCTTTTCCCAGAGACTTTGACCCCCGAACCCGGACTTCGGTCCCGTCGCTGATCTCTTCTGACACATCCCCCCAGTACCACGCCGGGCCCGAGAGCACCCTGTATGTCTCCCGCCCACCTGTGAGCTCAAAAGAGACGGGGCCCCTTTCCGGAACCACGAGCTCCCTCACCTTCCCCTGCACCTCGCCCACCGTGTTGGAATCAAACCCACCGGGATAACGGATGCCGCTTTCGGGAAGCACCGTCTCCTCCTGTGCCGCAACCCTTGGCACCGAAAAGAGACAAGCCGCACACAAAGAAAGGCACAGCAGGGCAGCCAGGGCTGCCCTGCTGTGGATTGCGATTGGGTTTTTAGTTGTTTTGACCTGCGCCATTTCCGGTTCCGTCCTGGGGACGCGCACCCCCATTGCCCGTACCGTCTGCCGAGCCATAGGTATTTCCCTGCCTTTTCATGGCGCCGGCCTTGCCTGCGGCCGCATTTCCACAAGACCCGTCGCGAAGGCGGCGATGCTTGCGCACCCCACCCTGCTCTTCGGTCGTGGCATTCCTCTTCATCTTTCCGTATCCTTTCCCGGCCAGGCTTGCCGGAGGAAATGCCAACATCGCCATGAAACCGCCTATCAGAATAGCAGTAACAAGGTTTCTCTTCATCTTCTCACCTCCTCTCATGACCTGTCTGGGTCATGGATAAGGCAAGGATGGTGCCAAAGGAGGAAGAAATTTATAACCACATAGAATATCTTAATAAATTTTAGCGGGCAGGCGGCAGAATCCGTTCTCGGCCCCTAGTCCTTCGTGCAATAACTGCATCCCTCGGTGCAAGCAATGCATCTGCCCCCTACAGCCCGTACTCTTTGATGCGATACTGAAGCGTTCTGACAGAGATCCCCAGTCTTCCGGCTGCCTTCTTCCGGTTTCCCCCGACCTCGGAAAGGACCTTTTTGATCATCTCCCGTTCGGTGGCCTTGAGCATGCCCTCCTTATAGGGCTCCCTTTTTTCAGGAACCTCAAGGTTCAGGTGATGGATGTCTATCTCGTCGGCTGCTAGGATAACGGCCCGCTCAATCACGTTTTGCAATTCCCGGATGTTTCCAGGCCATCCATACGCAACCAGGGCCGATCTGGCCCGGGCCGTGAAACCTCTGATCTCCTTTCCAAAGGCCCCTGCAAACTTGGCCACAAAATGCTCTGCCAGCGGAA
>Ga0180437_10007776_pt1 | contig 13850 bp, 13 predicted proteins | sample SS_ome_4_FD_132410 | JGI IMG/M metagenome (GOLD analysis project Ga0180437, IMG submission 132410) | Hypersaline lake sediment archaeal communities from the Salton Sea, California, USA - SS_3_D_1 metaG | ecosystem: Environmental > Aquatic > Non-marine Saline and Alkaline > Hypersaline >...
CGAAGCCGGTCACGGCGCAAGGAACAGCATACTCACGGGGCAAGAACTGCCAGGCCTGGCTGCCGATGACGGTGGTCACGTGACCAGGCCCGATGATACCAGCCAGTCGCACCTCCCCTGCATCGAGGATAGCGCGGGTGGCAGGCGGCGTCAGCTTGTGCAGAGAGAGAACGTAGAAATTGCCCAGCCCCTCAGCCTCGGCGGCCAGGATAGATGCCGCCACGGTCGGCGCAGTGGTCTCGAAACCCACACCCAGGAAGATCACTGCCCGGTCAGGATGGTCGCGGGCGATCTGCAGGGCGTCCAGCGTGGAATAGACGATCCGCACGTCGGCGCCCTCGGCCTTGGCCGCCTGGAGTGAGCTGTGGCTGCCCGGCACCCTGATCATATCGCCGAAGGTGGTCATAATTACCCCGGGCTGGTTAGCCAGGGCAATGGCACGGTCCAGGTCAGCGTTTGCAGTGACGCAGACAGGGCAACCAGGGCCAGAACGCAGCTCAACCGTGGGTGGCAGCAACTGCCGCAGGCCGTAGCGAAAGATGGCGTGCGTGTGCCCGCCGCAGAACTCCATGAAACGCACGGACTGTTCGGAACGCTCCCGGACCTTGACCAGCAGTTTTCGCGCCAGAACGGGGTCGCGAAATTCGTCAATGTACTTCATGCCAGGGATCGTCAGCATCCGGGGCTACTTCCCGCCGACTGCACCGTCTCGACAGCTATCATCTCATCAGTGTAGAACTCAGCCAGTTCCTCCAATAGCCGCAGCGTCTCCTGCGCTTCTTCCTCGTCTATCACGCCGATGGCAAAACCGGTGTGAACCAACACGTAATCGCCCACCTGCACCTCGGGCGTAAGCGCCACGCTGATATCACGCTCCACCCCCCCGATCTCAGCCCGCGCGGTGGTTCCTTCAATCGACTTGATCAACGTCGGTATAGCCAGACACATATCTCACTCCAAACTTCACATATTCAGTTGGCGCTCAATCGCGAAGTGTGCGATCACCGCCTGCCCCAACGAAATGGAGCCGTCGTTGCACGGTACCTGTCCGTGCAACAGAACGCGCAGGCCCACCTCCTGCAATCGAGGCACGACCTGCGCCAGCAACAACCGATTCTGAAAACAGCCACCGCTCAATGCCACCGTCCGCAGCCCGGTCTGCCGGGCGATCCGCTCGCACATCACCTGCATCATCTCCGCCACGGTGACGTGGAAACGATAGGCCATCTCCCCAACGCTGATTCCACCCTGCCGGTCGGCGAGCAGCGCCTCGAACAGCGCCCGCAGCCGGATCACCGTACCATCCTCACCGCCCTCTATCCCAAACGGATAGCCAGAGCTCCCAGGTTGAGGCTCCGCTCCCACACGCCCACACCCCCACACTTCTTGAGCGGCCATTTCCAACTCGATAGCCGCCTGTGCCTCGTACGAGGCTTGCTCCCGGATCCCCAGCAGCGCCGAGACGGCGTCGAACAGCCGCCCGCCTGCCGAGGTGTGTGGGCAGTTGACACCCTGATCGATCTGGCGCTGGATGATGCGCAGTTCCTCCTCGCCGACGTGCGCCGCAAAAGAAACGGGCGGATGGCAGCGACCGCTGCGGTCGACGACATCCGAGGGCAGCTCGCCAGTGAGGGCATAGAGATAGCCGATGGCCAGGCGGTATGGATTGCGAATGGCTGCTTCGCCACCGGGCATCGGCATATACTCCAGGTGGGCCGCACGCCGGAAGCCGCGATAGTCAGCCACCAGGAACTCACCGCCCCAGATGTGTCCGTCGATGCCATAGCCGGTACCATCCCAAGCCACGCCGATGACCGGGCCGTCGTCCGGCGACCAGCCATTATCAGCCAGACAACTGGCGATGTGAGCATGATGGTGTTGGACGGGGACGGGGATGAGGGAGGACCCGTCGGGACGGGTAGTGACAGTGCCACGATGCGTAAGGCGCAGCGCGTACTTCGTCGAGAGATACTCTGGATGCATGTCGTAGGCGACGACTGCAGGCTCAATACGGAACAGGCGCTTGTAGAGTTCAACGGTGGTCTCGAAATGCTCCAAAGTCTCCAGGTTCTCCATGTCACCGATGTGCTGGCTGATGAAGGCGTACTCGTCCCTGGTGACGCAGAAGGTGTTCTTGAGTTCTGCCCCGCAGGCCAGGATCTGCTCCATCTCGAACGGCAGTTTTACAGGAAAGGGCGCGTAGCCCCGGGAGCGACGGATGGGCTGCGGATGGCAGACATCCGACGGGGAAGAAACCAGGTTTTTCGGAAAAAACCTGGTTTCTAATCTCTCGCGTGAGACCTGCGGCACGAACCAGACCGAGTCGTCGTAGCGCGCGTAAATATCGCGGTTATGGAACAGAAAATAGTCGGCCAAATGGGCCAGGCGGCGCAGCGCCTCGTCGTTGTCGCGGGCGATGGGCTCCTCGGACAGGTTGCCGCTGGTCATCACCAGTGGCCGGCCCACGTCCCGCAACAGCACGTGATGGAGGGGCGTGTACGGCAACATCACTCCCAGATAATCGCGGATAAGAATCCGGCAGACGTTGTGCGGGGCCACCAGCCGCGAGACGCTCGACTCGGACTTCCATGCCAGCAACACGATGGGGCATTGAGAAGAAGTCAGCAGCCGCTCCTCCTCCTCCGAAACCCAGCAGTGTTGTTTGACCTCCTCCAACGTGGCCATCATGACCGCCAGCGGCTTGGCCGGTCGGTGCTTGCGCTCCCGCAGCGTGCGCACAGCCACCTCGCTGGTAGCGTCGCACGCCAGGTGGAACCCACCCAGCCCTTTGATGGCCAGGATCTCTCCTGCCAGGAGCAAGTCCCGCACCCGGGCCAGCACGGTTTCGTCATCAGGGCGGATCTCATCCCCCACAAGTGGACTCCCGGCCGCGTCAGTCAGCCAAACGTGTGGGCCACAGACCGGACAGGCATTGGGCTGCGCGTGAAACCGCCGGTCAAGCGGGTCATCGTACTCCGCCTGGCACTCCGGGCACATGACGAAATCCCGCATCGTGGTGAGCGGGCGGTCGTAGGGAATATCAGAAATGATGGTGAAACGCGGACCGCAGTTGGTGCAATTGGTGAACGGGTAACGATAGCGGCGGTCGGCCGCGTCCAGCAGTTCGCGCAGGCAATCGGGACACGTGGCGATGTCCGGCGAGATGAGCTGGTAACGCCCCGTCTGAGCCACACTGTGGCGGATTTCGAAGGCCGTGTCGCCATTCGGCGGCACATCGGCCATCTCAACGTGCTCAATGCGGGCCAAAGGTGGGGCCTTCGCCTCCAGGTCGTGTGTGAACGCCGCCAGCGCAGCCTCCAGGCCCTCGACTTCGATCTCTACCCCGCCGGAATGGTTGAACACCCAGCCAGCCAGGCCATGTTTGCGCGCCAAACGATAGACAAAGGGTCGGAAGCCGACCCCCTGCACCACACCGCGCACGCGGATAAGAATCCGGCAGACGCTGATCGCCTTCCGTCTCAAAGGCTGTGCCACCTCCCAAGCAGCCACTCAATCCACTCCTGTACCCCTTCTTTCGTCTTGCACGACAGGGGGAAGAAGGCGATGTCGGGATTCAGCACATCAACACCACGACGGAAGTAGTCCATGTCGAATTCCAGGAGAGGCAACAGATCCACCTTGTTAAGCAACAACACGTCCACGGCACTGAACATACCCGGATACTTGTACGGCTTGTCGTCGCCTTCGGGCGTGCTGGCAATCATAACCTTAAGATGCTCCCCCAGGCCAAAGCCAGTGGGACAAATAAGGTTGCCCACGTTCTCAATGACCAGCAAATCAATCTCGTCCAACGGCAACCTGGGCAAGGCGGCTGCGGTCATATTGGCGTCCAGGTGACAAGCGCCGCCGGTATTGATCTGCACCGCCGGGACTCCCAGGCGGGCGACGCGGTCGGCGTCGATGGTTGAAGCGACGTCGCCATCAATCATACCGACGTGCGCCCGATCGCGCAATGCCTCAATGGTACACTCGATCAGGCTCGTCTTGCCCGCCCCAGGCGCGGCCATGATATTCAGAACGAAGATGCCTTTCTCATCGAACAGCCGCCGGTTTTCCAGGGCGATCTGATCGTTGGCACTCAGAATATCCTCGACAACTTGAACCTTCATACCTTTCGCCTCATCTCCCGCTTCCGATCTCTTGCGGCTCCTACCCTCATTCTAATTCAACCCTCCAACTCAGACAACACCGTCTCCACGGCGCAGGGAATGGCCGCCGCCACCGCAGACGTGCAACTCTCGCCGAAGGTCAGGATATCCTCGGCCTGAATGGCGAAGATGACAATGTCATCATCGCCCGGCAGCACCATGCCCATACCACGCCCCAGAGCCAGCGCGCCGGGAAAGGAAAGATCGTGCGTAGAGCCCGAATGTAGCGAGGCTCTCAGCTCGTTGGGGTGCAGACGATAGATATCACCTGGTTTGCCATCACGGGTCTGTATCGCGTCCACCATGATGACCCGTTCGTAGCCTTCCAGGTGCTCCAGCAACCGTAACCCACCGACGCTCGCCTCCGCGAAGGTCACGCCCTCCTGCTGACAGCGCGCTGCCACTTCGCGCATGACGTAGATGCCCACCCCATCGTCGGTCAGTATCGGATTACCCAGACCCAGTACCAATGTCTTCAAACCAACGGCCTCCTAGACACGCAGATTGGTAGACTGGTATTGTAACGGTTTAACGGAACCACGCAACCGTCACCGATCTACCGCTACCAGCCTACCAATCTGTCAGATTACAACTACACGATAGGGTCCAGCCTAGTCCATGTTCTGCTGCAACACGTCCAGGACGTTCCCCTCGGCATCGCGAATGCGCACCTCCAGCGGCATCTGGCCGGGCAACGTGTGCGTGGCGCACGCCATGCACGGGTCGTAGGCCCGGAACGCCATCTCGACCCGGTTCAGCAACCCCTCGGTGACATTGCCTCCCTTGATGAACGCCTTGGCCGCCTTCCTGACCGAGATCGAGATGGGCGCATAGTTATTGGTCGTGCCGACGATGAGATTACACTTCTGCACGATGCCCTTCTCGTCGGTGATGTAGTGATGCGTCAGCGTCCCACGCGGGGCCTCGACGATACCCACACCCTCGGTCGGCGTCTCGGTGGGAATGTTGCGCACGTGCGGGTCGGTGATCTCGGGGTCGGTCGCCAGCTCGACGAGGCGCTCAGCGGAGTAGAGCAACTCTATCAGCCGCGCCCAGTGGATGGCCAGCGTGTTGTGCACCGGTTTGCCACCCAGCGTCTCGTACATTTCCTCGTAAGCTTCCTGCGCCAGCGGCGTCGCCATGCCGTCGGCAGCGTTCAGGCGGCTGAGCGGCGTGGCTTGATAGACGCCGCTGTCCATCCCGGTTACGAGCCCCTTCCAACCCACCTTCTTCAAGTAGGGGAACTTGAGATACGTCCACGGCTCGACGTGCTCGGCCAGCACGTCCATGTACTCCTCCGGGCTGTACTTGACGAACTCGTTGCCCTCAGGGTCTACGACACGCACCTTGCCGTCGTAGAAGTTGACGTGATTGTTCTCGTCCACCAGGCCCATGTAGTACGTCGGCGTAATGAAGGACTCGCTCAAGATCATGTCCACGTAGCCCTGATTCCCCAGCACAACGTCGTGGAACAGTTTCAGACCGAACTGGCCAAACTCGACCAGTTCATGGCCGATGGACTCGATCTCCTGCCGCTCCTCCTCGTTGATCGCCTTGCTCACCCCACCGGGCAACGCACCGACTGGATGTATGGTCTTGCCGCCCAGCATGCCGACGATATCCATCCCCAGGGCATGCCAGCGCAGGACCTTGCCTCCCAGTTCTACGCCGATCTTGTGGATCAGGCCCAAGATGTTACGTTCGGCGGGGGGGGCGTCCGGCCCCAAGACAAAGTCGGGCGCGGCGAGGATGTAGAAGTGGACAGCGTGGTCGGCGTTGTAGAACGCGGAATAGAGAACCTCCCGCAGCTTCTTACCCGTCGGAGGCAGCTCGACGTGATAGACTGCGTCGCAAGCTTTGGCCGAGGCCATGTGGTGCGCCTCCGGGCAGACGCCGCAGATGCGCGGCGTGATTCGCGGTAACTCCTCAACCGGCCGCCCCTCACAGAACTTCTCGAACCCGCGTAGCTCGGGGATGACGAGATAGGCGTTGGCGACATCCCCCTCGTCGTTGAGAAAGATATCGATACGCCCGTGTCCCTCCAAGCGGGTGATAGGGTCAATGCTTATCTTCTGCATATCACTACTCCTCCAACTTCCTTCGGTGCAGCAGCGACGCCGGTATTCCGAAACGATAGAACGTCCCCACCGGATCGACGATCTCGCCCACGATGCGGGCTGCTTCCTCCTCGGTATCAGCGTCCACCACTGATGCTACCGCCGAAAGCAGCGCCGAACCCTGATCGATCACACCTGGCGCCGGGCCGTAGCAGCCCCGGCAGGGCATATCCACCTGGGTACACAGCGCGCCACAACCAGCTCGCGTCGCCGGTCCCGAGCAGATGATCCCCTGGTCAAAGAGACAACGATCGGAGTCGGGGATAATCTCGTGGGGACGATAGAACTTCTTGATATGCTTCTCCTCCCGGTTGTGCTTGCACTCGTCGCAGACCGTCTTGTCCGGACTGGCCCCCACCACGCTCCCCTTGGGCGGCAGGTTCCCACCCAGGATGGCCTCGACTACGGCCCATATCTGGGGCGCTTGCGGCGGGCAGCCCGGCACGTAATAATCCACGTCCTCCACCTGATCCAGTGTTTTGACCGTGTTATAGAAGCGGGGTATCTCAATCTCGCCTTCGGGCACCTGGAAGGTCGTCTGCGGCAGGATGCCCTCCGGATTGTCCACCGTGGGCACCTCCAGGTAAGCACGCTCGAAGATAGACTTGCGATCGAAAAGATTGGCCAGTCCCGGGATGCAGCCCTCGTGGGCGCACGACCCGAAGGCGACCAAGACCTTCGACTTCTCGCGAAGGAGATGGGCAATATCCTCGTTCTCACTGGTGCGGATGGCGCCGTTGAACAGGCAAACGTCGATAAGGCCGTCCGACATGGCCTCGACGTCCTTGTACTTGAAGTCCATAGCACATGGCCAGAAGAGGATATCCGCCGCTGCGTCCAAGTCGAGGATCTTTTCCCGCAACTCCACGATGGCGATCTCGCAGCCACCACAGGAGGCGGCCCAGTAAAGTCCTAGCTTCAGTTTTCCATTATCGGCCATGACTCACTCCTTGCTCTCGTACTGTCGCTGCCAGTTGAGCGGCCCAAGCGCGCGCACTTGCTCGGTGAAATCGCGTACCAGTTGTGCCCACTTAGGCGCTTCCGCGCCGGAGATCCAGCCCCAGTGGAAACGTTCCTTCTCGATGCCATACTGCTGCAACAGCGCCTCCACCAGCGGCATGCGTCGGAAGGTCTTGTAGTTTCCGCTGTCGTAGTGGCAGTCGCCGGGCGGGTGACAGCCGGAGACGATGACCCCATCGGCCCCCTCGCGGAAGGCCTTGAGGATGAAGACCGGATCGACGCGTCCCGTGCACATCACGCGGACGACGTCCACGTTGGCCGGCTGCTCCATGCGGGATACACCGGCTGTATCGGCCGCGGAGTAAGTACACCAGTTACACAGAAAGCCGACAATTCTCGGTTCAAAGTCTGCACCATTACCGTTCATGAGGCTGCTCCTTCAACTTCAGCGACAGGGACTTCAGCTTCGACCTGCTTCCCGGGCAAGCGGAAGAGCCCTTCGATCTGGGCCATGATCTGCTGGGTGGTGAAGTGTCGCCCCTGGATGGCCCCAGCCGGGCAGGCCGCTACACAGGTGCCGCACCCCTTGCACAGCGCTTCGTTGACGCGGGCGACGTTGTCCTCCTCGATGAAACTGATGGCCGTGTAAGGGCACAGCGAGATGCAGGTCTTGCAGGCCGAGCAGAGCTCCTCGTTCACTACGGCGACCTGCGGCGAGATGACCACCTCTCCCCTGTCCAGCAACGCCAGGGCCATGGAGGCCGCTGCGCCAGCGTGGGCCACCGTATCCGGCACGTCCTTGGGGCCCTGAGCAGTACCAGCCAGGAACACACCCTCGGTGTTGGTCTCCACCGGGCGCAGCTTGGGATGCGCCTCGGCGAAGAAGCCATCCTCCGAACGGCTCAGGCCAAAGAGGGAACCCACCCGGTCGGCGTCGTGCGGCGCTTCGATGGCCGTGCTGAGCACCACCATGTCCACGTCCACGTGCACCATGCGGCCCAGGTTGGCATCCTCCCCCTTGACGCGCAGCTTGCCGCCGGGGAGTACCTCCACCTCAGCACCTCGCCCACGCACGAAGGTGACCCCCTCCTTCTGGATCCGCTCGTAAAACTCCTCGTAAGCCTTACCGACGGTCCGCATGTCCATGTAGAAATCGTACACCTCGGCATCGGTCTTATCACGCACCAGGTGAGCCTGCTTGAGCGAGTACATACAGCAGATGCGGGAGCAATAGGGATGTGCATTGTGGTCCCGGCTGCCCACGCAGTGGATGATCGCCACTCGCTCCGGCTTCTTCCCCGCGGCCGTCAGGATCTCCCCACCCGTGAGGCCGCCAGCATTGGACAGTCGCTCGAACTCCATCCCGGTGATGATGTTCGGCGACTCGCCGTATGAGTACTGGGAAAGCTGGCCCGGGTCCCACATCTCGAAGCCGGTGGCGACGACGATGGCCCCCACGTCCAACTCGATGACCTCATCCTCCTGATCGAAGTTGACCGCATCCGCCTCGCAAATCATCTGGCACACCCCGCAGGCGTCCGCGATCTCACCTTCGGTGCGGTCGGACTGACGGAAGCGGATACAGGCGTCCGTGTCAATCACCGGCACCCGGGGTACCGCCTGCATCGAGGGCACCCAGATGGCGCTGGTGGGACCCAATGGCTTCTCCTTGTAGACCGCATCCCTCTCCATCACGATCTCGATGGCACCGGTGGGGCACATGATGGTGCACGCCCCGCACCCAATGCACTGGCGGGTCTTCTCCAAGAACGCCGGGCCTACCTTCCGCTCCGGGCCGGCCTCGGAAAAGTTCAGCACGTCGGCCTTGACCAGCTCGTGGCACGTACGCACGCACATGCCACAGAGGATACACTTCTCTTCGGGATCCTTCACCGGGAAGGGGGGCTCAGTGACCCCGTACTGCCGCGCCAGATCTTGAATCACCGGCACATTGGGACAACGCGAGAGGAACAGGCCCAAAATGGCCTTGCGTGCCTCAATGACAGGCGGCGAGTTGGTCTTGACCTCAATCCCATCCCTGGCGGGGTAGGTACAGGAGGTCTCCAGTTGCGACCATCCGCGGCGGATGATTTCCACCGTACACAGGCGGCAGGCGCCGTAGGGCTCCAGGAGCGGATGGTAGCACAGCGTCGGGATCTCAATGCCGTTCGCCTTGGCGACTTCGAGAATAGTCTGCCCATCCTCGGCGTGGACCTCTTGTCCGTTAATGATCAATGTAGCCATATCGTCCCTCCTACACCACGTCTACCGCATCGAACCTGCACACATCGAAACAGACGCCACACTTGATACACTTCTCTTGGTCAATGACGTGGGGTTCCTTCTTCTCCCCACTGATCGCCTCCTGCGGGCACTTGCGCAAGCAGAGACCACAGCCAGTGCAGTTGTCGGCGTTGATCTGGTACGTGATCAGCGCCTTACAGACACCGGCCGGGCACTTACCGTCCCTGATGTGGGCCACGTACTCGTCGCGGAAGTAACGCAACGTGCTCAGCACCGGGTTAGGCGCCGACTTACCCAGGCCACACAGTGAGGTCGCCTTCACCGCCTCCCCCAACGCCTTCAAAACATCGAGGTCAGCCATCTCACCCTCACCCTCGGTGATGCGGGTCAGTATCTCGTGCATACGCTTCACACCCTCGCGGCAGGGCGCGCACTTGCCACACGATTGCCGTTGCAGGAAGCCAAGAAAGTAGCGTGCAGTGTCGATCACGCAGGTACGATCGTCGGCGATAATCACGCCGCCGGTGCCCATCATCGACCCGGCCTCGGCCAGCGTCTCGTAATCCATCGGCATGTCCAGCAGGTCAACGGGCAGGAAACCACCCGACGGCCCGCCGATCTGCAGGGCCTTGAACTCGTGGCCGTTGGGGATGCCGCCGCCCACGTCAAAGACCAACTCGCGAACGGTGATGCCCATCGGCACCTCGGCCAGGCCCACGTTGTTGACTTTCCCAGCCAGCGAGAAGACCTGCGTCCCTTTGCTGGTCTCGGTGCCGATACTGGCGTACCAGTCGGCGCCGCGGGTGATGATCTCCGGCACGATGTTCAGTGTCTTGACGTTATTCAGGCAACTGGGCTTATCCCACACCCCCGCTTCGGTGGTGTGGATGTGCTTCGGGCGCGGCTCACTGGCCTTGCCCTCAACGGCGTGCATCAGTGCGGTGGACTCGCCACCCACAAAAGAGTGCGCACCCAGCCTGAGCTTCACGTCAAAGTCGAAGCCGGAACCCAAGATGTCCTCGCCCAACAGGCCGTACTCCTGCGCCTGCTCAATGGCGTTTCGCACGCTCTTCACCGACAGGGTGTGCTCGAAGGGGATGTAGAAGTATCCCTCGTGAGCGCCGACGGCATACGCGCCGATGATCATACCCTCCAGGATGCTGTGGGGATCGGCCTCCATCAGCGCCCGGTCCATGAAGCAGTTGGGGTCACCCTCGTCGCCATTCACGAGCATGTACTTGGGCTCACCCTCGGCCTTGCGGCCCGCCTCCCACTTGCGGCCAGTGGAAAAGCCTGCGCCACCGCGGCCCCGCAACCCTGACTTCTTAACCACCTCGATGACCTCCTCGGGCGTCATCTCGGCGAGCACCTTGGCCAGGGCCTGATAGCCACCAGCGGCTATGTAATCCTCGATGGACTGAGGGTTGACCAGCCCACAGTGGCGCAACACGATGCGCACTTGCTTGCTATAGAAGGGAATGTCCTCGCAGTGAACAATGCACGCGTGCGTGGTTGGTTCCCTATAGGTCAGCCGGTCAACGACTCGGCCCTTGACCAGCGTCTCCTCCACTAACTCTGGCACGTCGGCTGGTTGCACCCCCACGTAGAAAATGTCATCCGGCTTGATCAAGAGGACCGGTCCCATAGCGCAAAAGCCCCGGCAGCCAGCTTCGACCACCTTGACCTCGCCCTCCAGGCCGCGTCGCTTTACCTCTTCTTCAAGGGCCGGAATCAGTTCCGGTGCGCGGTCGTGCAAACAACTGACCAGTACGTCGGCCCGATGTTCTCCACTACGTTCAGCCATGCTCATCCTCCTACCCTGCCACCCGACCGACGACCCACTCCTCCACCACGTTACCCTGGATCAGGTGCTCCTCAATGAGGCGTGGCACCAGATCTGAGGTAATGTTACCGTACGTGATGCGGGGTTCGTCGCCCTGTTGGATATCCACCAGCGGCTCCTTCGAGCACATACCGATGCATCCGACGGTGGTCACGTGAGCGTCAATGCTACGCGCTTCCAACTCAGCCAGAATGGCATGCATCGTCTCCCGCGCGCCGGCTGCGATGCCACAGGTACCCATGCCTACAGTGATGGTTGTGCTCGTCTCAGTACGGGCTTTGAAGTCTCCTTGCAGTTGCTGACGCAACTTCTGCAGTTCTTCCAGACTCTTCAGTTTAGGCATTGTGCCACCTCCCCTAAGCCGTCTCCGGAATCGCGCAACTGCACGCTTCCACAATCTCGGGAACACGGTCGGTGGTCATCTTGGCATGCGGCTCCTCGTTGACCATCATAAAAGGCGCCTGCGCACAAGCACCCAGGCAACCGGTCGCCTCCAGCGAGAACGTGCCGTCCTCGGTGCTCCCGCCAGCCTTGATTCCCAGCTCGCGCTCGCAGGCCTCCAGGATACGCGGCGCGCCGTGCACGTGACAGGCTGTGCCCATACACACACGGACGCAGAACTCGCCGCGCGGCCTGAGGGTGAAGTGGGGGTAGAAAGTGGCGATGTGATACACCTCGCTGAGGGGGATATCGAGCCGCTCGGATACCTGTTCCAACGCCTCGCGCGGCAGATATTTGTACTCCTGCTGGATCTCCTGCAACACAGCCAGGCTAACCCCCCGGTCAGCGCCATAGCTGTTAATGATCTGGTTGACTTTCTCCACTTCTGCACTCATCGCTCCCCATGCCTCCTCTCCCCGATGCTCATCTCGCCCATCTTGATCAATTTAAGGCGCGGGACGCGTCTCGTCAGACACTCGGTCCAGCAAAGACCACAGCCGGTGCATTTATTCTCATCCACATAGCGGGCCTTCTTGCGCACCTTGACCTTGAAGTTGCCCACGTACCCAGAGACTTCCTCGATCTCACTGTAGCTCAAGAGCGTAATGTTGGGATGCCGACCGGCATCCATCATTTTAGGCCCGAGAATTCAGGTGCTACAGTCAAGCGTCGGGAAAGTCTTGTCCAGCTCAGCCATGTGCCCGCCAATGGAGGGCTCTCGCTCGACCAGGTAGACCGGGTAACCGGCATCGGCGATCGTGATCGCCGTCTGGATGCCGGCGATGCCCGCACCTACGACAAGTGCCGCCCTGGTGACCGGCTCCATGCGTGGCTCCAGTGGCTCCTGGAAGGCCACACGATAGACGGCTGAACTGACCAACCGCTTCGCCTTGGCTGTGGACTGCGCGACATCCCGGACGACCCAGGAACAGTGCTCACGGATGTTGGCCATAGCGAAGTAGTAAGGGTTAAGGCCTGCCTCGGCGACGGTGTTTTGGAAGGTGGTTTCGTGCATGCGTGGCGTGCACGAAGCGACGACCACGCGAGTGAGGCCCAAATCCCGGATGTCGTCCTTGATCATATTCTGGCCAGGCTCGGAGCACATATACTTGTTCTCACGAGCGACGACCACGTTCGGCAAGCGTTTGGAAAAGGCAACCACCTCCGGCACGTTAACCGTGGCGGCGATGTTGATGCCACAATCGCAAACGTAGACGCCGACCTTAGGTTCATCCATAATTTACACCTCCATAAGTGTAATGCCTGATGCGTCAGCCTTGGTGTACGATACGTGATGCGTAATGTGCTGGTTCCTCCTCTCCAGTCTAAGAATGCGGATAAGAATCCGGCAGACACTGAACGGATACGATTTTGCCATAAGCCCTCAAATCATGTGCCATCTCGCCAACGATAGTCTGACGCAAAGAAGTATTCCCGGCGCCGTCGGCAGTCGCGGACAAAGAGCGTCCGTGGGCTGGGTTGACCGCCAGGCCGACGACAAAGTGTACCCTATCGGCCGCCAACAGCGCTCGGGCCAGGCGCGTAGCACCATCTTCTCCTCTGGGCAGATCGCGCACCCGCCTGGCTCCTGCCAGGCGCTCCCGCGCCTTCCTCAGTGTCACCAGTCCCTCGGTGACCAGGTCCACCCCTTCCAGACGCGAGATGGGTGGTACCTCTGCCCATCCATCTTCGGGGCGGTCCTCCAACACCAGTTCGGTCCCCAGCAGTCGGGCGGCGATCTGGGCAGTCGTACCACCGCAGATGATCCGCGTACCCGGTGCCGCCATTAACGTCGCCAGCGCCGCCTCATCCTGCGCTGGGTCAGCCGGCGGACCTGCCCAGACGGTGACCCGGCGCTCGGGGCGAACGTGCATGACGACGACCGTCACGTCGTGCCGGGGCAATTCAGGATTCAGGCGATGGTAAGTGCGCATCAACGCGCCCAACAATTCGTCGGCGTCGCAGCCGGTATCGGTCCATCGGCGCACGGCGACAGCGATGTCGGCCCAACCCCACCCCCAGCCTCGAGGGCGCAGATAGCCCTGGCTGACCATCACCAAGTAGTCGCCATCCTGC
>Ga0180437_10007779_pt1 | contig 13847 bp, 10 predicted proteins | sample SS_ome_4_FD_132410 | JGI IMG/M metagenome (GOLD analysis project Ga0180437, IMG submission 132410) | Hypersaline lake sediment archaeal communities from the Salton Sea, California, USA - SS_3_D_1 metaG | ecosystem: Environmental > Aquatic > Non-marine Saline and Alkaline > Hypersaline >...
AAAAGTGAAAGATTTGCCCGTCGGCCACGGCGGGTAATCACCGCTTCAGCCGCCAGCTCATGTTCTCCTCATACTTTCCCGAGACTGTCCTCAGACCTGGGGGCTATACTGGGGAGGGTAGCAGGTAAGGAGAGGAGCGGGGAGCACAGTTACTTCATCAATTCACCCCATGGCAGCCCAATACGTAACAGCATACTCTGTGGATCCAAGCCCAGCACTCATGCACGAGAGCATGCGTTCGGTGACACAGAATGTGGTCAACGGTCGCAGCACTTGCCCAGTTGAAGTTGGCATTGCATCCCCGTTCGATATGCCGAATCCAGTGAGGGCATCATGGTGCGTCTTGTTATTAGGCTACTGGGGCCCATGCAAGTCACCCTCGATAACGGGCCGATCATCGGCTTCGAATCGGACCGGGTCCGCGCTCTACTGTCCTACCTGGCGGTCGAAAGCCAGGTCTCGCACACACGCCAGAAACTAGCTGGACTGCTTTGGCCCGAACATCCGGAAGAAAAAGCGCGGACCAACCTGCGACGCGCTTTGTACAACCTTCGCAACGCGATTGGAGACCGGCAGGCCACGCCGCCATACCTCCATGTTTCCCATCAGACCATCCGCTTTGAGCGCGGCAGCGATGCCTGGATCGACGTAATCGCATTCACCGACATGATTCACACAAGCCAGCCAGCGAGACTGCGAACCATCCAGCAGTGGCGAAAGGGGATCGAACTGTATCGTGGCGGCTTTCTCGAGGGTTTTTCAGTTCCCGGCTGCCCTGCCTTTGAGGAGTGGGCGCTGCTGCAGGGAGAGCGACTCCACTGTCTAGCCCTGGATGCACTGCGCAAATTGGCTGACTGGTACGAGGGGCACGCCGAGTTGGTGGTCGCCCTGGAATACGCTCGGAGGCGTCTGGAGCTGGACCTCTTGCAGGAGAGCGCCCACCGCCAGGTGATGCGCCTGTTGGCGCACAGCGGGCTACGTGAAGCCGCGCTCGCCCAGTACGAAATCTGCCAACTCCAGCTAGAAAAAGATCTGGGGGTCGAGCCCGCGCCAGAGACTGTCTCGCTTTACGAGGATATCCGCCAGGGAATCAAAGTGCCGATTCCCGCCCTCTCACTGACACACAGCCTGCGCGCCCCGCTTACCCCCTTTATCGGGCGCGAAAAGGAACTGGCCGAACTTGTACAACACCTGCAGTCACCTGGATGCCGGCTGGTCACCCTGATCGGTCCCGGTGGCATCGGAAAATCGCGGCTGGCGCTGCAGGTTGGTCGAGTGCTTATGGACCATTTTGCCCACGGTGTCTGTCAGATACGCCTGTCGGAGATCCAGTCAACGGCTGCCATCGTGCCCACCATAGCCCAGGAGCTGGGGTTCTCACTCTCCGAGACAGAGGTGCCAAGGCAACAGCTGCTTGATTACCTACGAGACAAGAGGCTGCTCCTTGTCTTGGACAGCTTTGAGCACTTGCTAGAGGGCACAGACGTCATCGTGGACATCCTTCGCACAGCCCCCAGCGTGAGGATACTCGTCACCTCCCGGTCCAAGCTCAACCTCAAATGCGAGCACCTTTTTCCTGTGGGAGGCCTGGCGCTCAAGTCCGGTACGCCAGACCTCATCCGGGCCGCAGATTGCGATGCGGTGAGGCTGTTTCTCAGCGGGGCACGGCGCTCAGCCCCACGATTCAACCTTGACGATCATGTGGAGGATGTGGTCCACATTTGCAGACTCGCGGAAGGGATGCCCCTGGCCATACTCCTGGCCTCTGCCTGGGTGGGCATGATGTCCCCTGGCGAGATTGTCACTCACATCTCCGACGACCTTGGTCACAGCCTGGACTTTCTGGAGACCAAGTGGTTGGATGTGCCACCGAGGCACCGCAGTATCCGCGCTGCCTTTGACCATTCGTGGCGGCTGCTCAGCAAGCAGGAGAAGCACATGCTTACTGCCCTATCGGTCCATATTGGGTCCTTTGGTGAGCGAGCCGCCTCAAGGATCGCTGGCGCCTCGCTGCACGACTTGCATTGGTTTGTGGACAAGTCGTTGCTCACCTATCTCGGCACAGGGCGGTATGAAATGCATGGACTGCTGCGGCAGTATGCTGCCGACAGACTACGTCGGGCGGACAGACTGCATCGAGCTGACGAGTTAGCCGGAGAGCCCACCACCTGCCATGTCATGCAGGACCGGCACTGTGCGTTCTATACTGCCGAGCTACAGCGGTGGGGGGAGGAATTGAAAGGAACGCAGCAGCTCGCCACCTTATCCGAGATCGAACGAGACATCCGGAACGCTCGCGACGCATGGGAATGGGCAGTGAAGCAGGAGCAGGTCGACAGGCTGGCCCAGGCATTAGATGGGCTGTGTCGATTCTATCAATGGCGCGGACGCAGCCAGGAAGGGGAAGCGGCTTGCCGGCTGGCAGCAGAGAAACTGGCTACTGAGTGCGTAGGTGTTGAACTGCTGGATCCGTCCTACTCGACCGGACGGGTGCTTGCCAGGATCCTGACATGGCAGGGTGTGTTCAACCGGCTACTGGGACAACCTGACACGGCAAACCACGTGCTGCGACAAGCCCTTTCTCTCCTGGACAATCTCGGACACCACAATCAGGATACAGGTCTTGAACGAGCCTCTGTTCTGGCTCAGCTTGGCCGTGTAGCCGTGGAGTCGGACGGTAGGGAGGCCCTGACTTGGTACGAACAGAGCTTGGCTCTGTACCGTACGTCGGACGATCCCTGGGGATTGGCAAGCACGCTGAGCAACTCGGCCCACATGAACTGGGTCTTGGGCGACCTGGACGAGGCTAGAGACAAATGGCAAGAGAGCTTGGCGATCCAGCAGAAACTGGGGGATCCACGAGCGATCGCCTATTCCGTGGGCGGGTTGGGCCTCGTCGCTCTGATGCAGGGACAGTTCCACGAAGCGGAAGCCTACTATCAGGAGGCCAGTGCCTTTCTCGAACAGGTCGGCAACTGGCGTGACGTTGCCCGAGAGCTTGAGCAGATGGGAAACCTGTTGCTGGCCCTCGGCCGATTTGACAAAGCCTACTGGATGCTGGAGAAACTCTCGGCTATCAACAAAGATCTGGGGCTAGACCATCGCGTGGCGTACACGACGGTACAACTGGGTCTTGCGGAAGCACAGTTGGGCAGGTACAAACGCGCCAGCGCACGAGCCCGAAAGTGCCTTCAGCTCTCTGAAGAGATTGGATACATAAGGGGAATTGGCCTGAGTTCCCTGCTGCTCGGACTCGTGGAGGTGGCCGCGGGATCCGCGCTCGAAGCCCGAAACCGGTTGCTTGATTGCATCGGCGTCTACCAGAAACTCGGAGCCGGATGGATGCTTTGCGTCATCCACAGCATCCTGGGGGTTGCGGAAAGGAACCTGGCCGATACCACCCAGGCCTGGCGGCGCTCTTGCACGGCGCTGTCGATCGCCGTCGATTGCCAGTCATCGGGCCCGGCCCTGCTCTACCCAATGGCCGGGATCTCCTTGCTCCTGGCAGATCGGGGCGAGATAGAACGGGCAGTCGAATTGTATGCCTTGGTGTCCCATCAAGAGTTCGTAGCAAACTCAAAGTGGTTTGCCGATGTCATAGGCACGCAGATTGCTGCCAGGGCTGCAGAGCTGCCAGCTCCGATCATCGCTGCGGCACAACAGCGGGGCCGGGATAGAGATCTGGAAGCGACCGCGATGGAGCTAGTGAAAGAGTTTCTGGCGCCTGAAAGCCGCCGTACAGACTGGCAACATACGGGAGCAGGGGGAGCCCTACACCTCGTCAGGCCAGGGTGCCAGATGTGCTAACAAGGGCCAAGGGGAACAGAGCGCTCGGTCCAGTGGGTCACAACAGGACCTGGCAGGCTGTGCGCGCTGGACGTTCGCCACACACCTGCCAGGTTGACCGTCAAGCAAGGCCTGTCACAGACCGAGGATCTGCCTCTTTTTGGCCTCAAAATCCTCGTCAGAGATGATTCCCCTGTCACGCAGGTCAGCCAGTCGCTCCAATTCATCAAGATAGTCGGGCTCGGGCTCTGCAGCCGCAGGAGCTACGGGCGCAGGGACTGTGGGTGCTGTAGTCGCAGCGGGTGGCGCCTGCCCCCCCTGCTGCTCAATGATCGCCTGATCGTCGTCGGTCAGTTCGATGGACTTTATGCCCAGGTCTTCCATGGCGGCCACCAACTCTTCCTCGGACAGTTCATCGACAGCGGCGCCCGTGTGCTCTTCAATGCGTTGCGCATCTTTCTGCGTGAGCTTGACGGCTGCAGCGGTGCCTGCTGCCGCCAGGAGCACAAAGCCCCCTACCATGATTCGCCTTCGCCAGCGGCGGCGGTGTACCCGCCGCATGGTCCTTCTCGTGGTCCGGCGAGATGTCCGCCGTGCCGTTCGCCTTGCACCTCTTCTTCTGGCCATGGTCCTCATACCTCCTCGCGATATGTCCTTCGATTCGGTCCTGCACCCCAAATCATGCTGCAGCGACTACCAAAGGATGAACCCGCTAATGTGAGTGACCTCTATCTTCTCAGAAACTTGGGAAAAACGCAAATCCGGCGCAGACAGGTGCACCCCAGAGACGGAATCCAGACACGGAAGGCCATGCCCAAGCAGAACCAATCCAAAGTGGCCCTGAACCACCGACTCGGTCCCCCGGCACGGCGCAGGGGCTGGAACCTCGTCAACGGTGGTATAGAGATTGTTGCCCAACTATGGTATAATGGAGGTGGGAGCAATGTAAACCGGTTCTGAACCGACCTGCACATCGCCAGGACACCCTTCAAGACGGGGATTCGGCAGCGATTTGTGGGATCTGGAGCCTCGGACACGTCCAGGCTGTTTTCGAGGAACGGCACGATGGCATGGGAACTCGGGCAAGACCGCACCGGCCAGGAAAGCAACCACCCTGGCCGCTGGCTGGCGCGCCTGCCGGCCATCGAACGTCCCATGTTGCTGCTCCGGTGGCTGGCCCTGCTACTGGTCATCGTCCTCCATCTATTCGATCGGTCAACATCCGGCGTGCTGCTCCCCGTTCCGGCCATGGTCTTGATCGTGGCCGGCTACAACGTGCTGCTGCTCATCTTGATGCGCTACGTGCGCTGGCTGCAGCAGCCGTTAAACTATCTGGCCATTGACACGGCCGTCTCTACGCTGGCCGTTTACCTGACTGGCGGCTACCACTCCAGCTTCTTTGTGTTGTATGTGTTCATCACCATTGGCGCGGCCTTTCAACTGGAGCTGGCACGCACCATCGTCGTAGCACTGGGCATCGGTCTGATCTATGTCGGGGCCTGCTACCTGAGCCCAGCCGGTCTGGAGTCACCATACGCCCAGTACATCCTGGCCGCCAAACTGTTCCTGCTGCTGGTAGTGGCTGTCCTGTGCGGGTTGCTCCTGGAACAACTGCGCCGCGAACACCAGGAGACCGAGCGCGAGCGGGCTCTGGCCGGGCGGCTTAAGGCACTCAACGATCTGTTTCAAGAGCTCAACACAACCCTCGATCTCGATCATACCTTGCAGATAGTGGCCCAGGCTCCAAAGGATCTCTTGGATGCGGATTTTACAAGTATTGCCCTGCTCGATGACGGCGGCGAGTGGCTATCCATCGCCGCTGCAGCAGGCATGGATGCTGCGCTGTTCTCGGGCCAACATTGGTCGGCAGACGATGACCAGATTCTACAGCTGGTGTTCAGTGGCCAACCCCACGTGGCAGACGAAGCCCAACTGGTGGAGTCTAGACGCCACTATGCCAGCCTGCTTAGTGAATCGGCGCTCCCGCGCTTGGCATCAGTAGTGTCCATACCCCTGATGCTGAACGACAAACCCCTCGGCGTATTGGACGTCGCATTCTCCAAGCGCAGGGCATTCACGGACGAGGATCTGGCCTTCCTTCAGGGGCTCGGCCAGGAAGCGGCCCTCGCCATCCGTAACGCCCGGACGTACGAGTGGGAACGGGACCAGGTCACCCGCCTGCGCGCTCTGGACAAGCTTCAGGAGAGCTTTGTCTCCTCCGTTTCGCACGAACTGCGCACGCCGCTGACCTGCATCAGGACCTCGACAGACCTGCTGGCAGCGACCAGCGCGAGATTCTCAGAGGACCAGAAAGAGCTCGTCCGTACCATCGGGCATCACGTCGGCCGGCTCGAAGGGCTGGTCGCCGACCTGCTCGAGATCACCAAGCTCGAGGCGGGCCAGGTAGTCCTATCCAAACAGCCAAGCGACCTGCGCCCCATTGCCGAGCGTGTTGTAGAGACACTGCGCCCCCTTACCGTCCGCAAAGGGCAAGCGGTTGAGCTCTCCCTGCCCGAGCAGGCAAGCCCGGTGGACATAGACCGGCGGCGGATCGAACAGGTGCTGACCAACATCCTGTCCAACGCCATCAAGTTCACCCCGAAGCGGGGCCACATCAGGGTTTCTGTGCTCGAAGTGTGGGAAGGTGTGCAGGTGTGCGTCTCCGATGACGGTCCCGGTATCGCGGAGGATGACCAGACTCGTGTCTTTGACAAGTTCTATGTGGTGACCGACGACCGGGGTCTTTCGGGCGTGGGATTGGGACTCTATATCGCACGACAGATGATCGAACTGCACGGAGGACGGATATGGGTGGAAAGTCAGATCGAAGAGGGAAGCACCTTCTGCTTTGAGTTGCCCAAGATGTCCGAGGAAGGAGCGCCATGAGGGTTCTGGTCGTAGACGAGGAACCAGACGTCTTCAAGGTCGTGGCCATGAGCTTTCGCATGCAGCAGCCGACGTGGGAGGTCCTGAATGCGGAGGATGGCCCCCAGGCCCTGCAGATGATCGAGCGTGAGCATCCAGATGTCGTGCTGCTGGATGTTGGATTGCCAGAGATGAGTGGTTTTGAAGTGCTCAAGGCCATCCGCCTGTTCTCCGACGTGCCGGTTATTATGCTCACTGTCCGGGATGATGAGCTGAGCAAAGTGCAAGGGCTCGAATTGGGTGCGGACGATTATGTGACCAAACCATTTAGCCACTTGGAATTGCTGGCCAGGGTGCGTGCTGTGCTACGGCGGGCACAAAGCCTGCCTCTTGTTCACGAGAAACCATTCGCCAGCGGCGACATCTATGTGGATTTTGCACGACGCGAAGTGATGGTTCGCGGCGAGCCGGTGCCACTCACCGGCACTGAATACCGGTTGCTTTACCACCTGGTGCGTAATGCAGGCCAGGTGATGACCCATGAAGCCTTGCTGGCACGCGTCTGGGGACGGGAGTACACGGACGAGATTTCGTACCTCAAAAGCTACATTAATCGTCTACGCAACAAACTGGAAGAGGATCCCCACCATCCGGTGTACATCCTGACCGAGTACGGCATGGGATATTGGTTCCGTCCGGGATAGGGCCCGCCCGGCGGCAACATTTCCGTTTCCGGCTGGTACGCCAGGCCTGTTGCCTTGCGCTGATCAGAGTGCGCGGTAGACAAATTGACCTTTTCTGACCTTTTTCCCAATGTTCTTTACCTCCTTGTCCCTCTCCTGTGACCCCCTTGTGATATAATTCAAATTGGGGAGGTGTATCCTGGGCATGGGTGGGGATTGAAAGCGAGATGTCGCACACCCGGTTCAGATTGATTTTTGTTCTGTTGATATTGATCCTACTGGCGGCCAGCATAGCCTTCGCAGTGCTGACCTATTGGCTGGGTGCCGAAACGGAACCGAGTTCCGCACCCAGCCAGGGGAGCACGAACCCGATGGGCGGACGTTGCCGTCATCACTTCCAGGCTACCGAACTGGAGGCGTCGTGCAGACCAGTAGGTGGCTGTGTCACAGCCGAGGCGTCCTCGGCGAAGTTACTTTGGGGTGGAAACTGGCACCTGTAACCGGCATACTTGCTTCGGATCGGCTCCTTCGCTAGCAGGACGCATGGGCTTCTGTCAGAGGGGAGAGATATGAAGAAGGTCGTCGTGGTCACCGATTCGAGCGCGACTGTGCCAGAGAAACTGGTTGAAACGCTGGACATTCGCATCGTGCCCATCGTTTTGACCCTGGATGGGCATAGCTTCCGCGACGGCGTGGAGATTACGCCTGGTGATGTCTACCGTTGGCTCCGCGAGAGCCGGCAGCCGCCGACGACTTCCGCTCCCTCCGTCGGCGACTTTCTCCGAGTATACACCAGCGCTGCCCAGGAGGCCTCCAGCATCGTTTCAATCCATCTCTCCCCCAAGCTCAGCGGCACATATAACGCTGCCATGACCGCCAGCCGCCTGGTCGAAAATGTCCCGATCCGGGTTGTCAACTGCCACAACGTCGCCATCGGCCAGGGCTTTGTGACCATCGAAGCGGCACGTGCAGCCCATGGTGGCGCCGACCTGGACACCGTTGTCGCCCGGGCGAACGACGTGGCAGACCGAATGAATCTGCTGGCCACCATCGGCACGTTAGAGTATCTGCACCAAGGGGGACGCATCGGCGGGGCTGCTGCCCTGCTGGGCGCCATGCTCCAGATCAGTCCGGTACTCCACGTAACTGACGGCCACGTGGAAGTCTTTGCCCGGCCCCGCACCAAGGCCAAGGCGATCCGGGTGATGCTGACCGAGATGGCCAAGCGGGTGGACGGAGACCGCCTCCATGCAGCCGTGCTTCACGCCGATGCGCCGGAGGAGGCGGAGGCATTGCGGCAGCAGGTGGCCGAACGATTCGACTGCACCGAACTGTTTGTGGCCGAGCTGACTCCAGTCATGGGCGCCCACACCGGGCCAGGAGTACTGGGCCTGGTATTCTACGCTGATTGACAGACGCACAAAGTCGCAGAGAGAAACCGGATGACGATTGAGGCGATCCTGATCATCATGTGTGCCTACCTCCTGGGTTCGATCCCGACTGCCTACCTTGTGGGCCGTGGGCTAAAAGGGATGGACGTGCGCCGCTATGGGAGTGGCACAGTCAGCGGCTCAATGGTCTACGAGCACGTGGCGCGCTGGGCTGTCATCCCGGTAGGACTGTTCGACATGGGCAAGGCTGCCCTGCCGGCCTGGTTGGCGTTAGAGATGGATCTGGGAATGGCTATCGCCGCTGTCGCGGGGCTGGCCGCAGTGGCAGGCCACAACTGGCCAGTCTTCCTTCACTTTACCGGCGGCCGGGGACTGGGCTCCTTCATGGGGGTTCTGCTCGTCCTCTTTCCCTGGGGCTTTCCCTGGATGCTGGGCTTCCTAGCCATTGGCTGGCTGCTAGGAGATTCGGCCCCGTGGGCCCTGGCCAGCATCGCTACACTGCCCCTGCTGGCCTACTTGGTCAGTGGCCCTCCAGTCGTGGTGTTCCTGGCAGGGGGCATGGTGCTGCTAACATTGGGCAAGCGGCTGGAAGCCAATCGTCGCCCGTTGCCCCCTCCTGGCCCTGAACGGCGAAGGGTCATCCTGCGCAGGCTGCTCCTGGACCGCGACATCGCAGACCACAAAAAGTGGATCCAGCGCAAGCCCAGCACAGAGGGCAAGGCCTGAACCCTCTCTTCGATTGGTATTGTCGGATGGATTACTGCTGAGCTACGCTGCGGCCGTCGGGCCTGCCTGCCACGAGTGGCGAGTACACCTCCCGGTCACGAAGGGCATTGTCGAAAAAGGCAATCACGTCCTGGACCATCTCGTCCAGTATCGGGCTGCGGATGCCGCCGTGAGTTGCGCCCTCCACCAGCCAAAGCGACTTGGGCTCGCCAGCGGCCGCGTACAGGCGACGGACCTGATCCTCGGTGATGCGCTGGTCGGCGGTTCCATGGATCAGCAGCAATGGGCGGGGGGCAATCTGATCAACGACGTCCAAGGGGCGGATTTCGTCACGGTGAAAGCCTCGGCTCTTTTCAACCACCCACATGGTCCAGTCCAGGATGAAGGATGGCACCCACAATGGGCGACTGGTCTGCCACACCTCGCTCACAGAGTTGAATGGAGCAACCGCCGCCACAGCCCCGATCTGGTCATTTCGGGCGCCGCTCATGATGGCCGACGCGGCCCCCACAGAGTGCCCGATGACGCCCACGCGATATATGCCCTTGGTCTCCCACAGGAAGCGCACCGCAGCATCCAAATCCTGGCTTTCGGCATCGCCGTAGGTGAACTCCCAACGCCTGCCATCACTGAGGGCATGCCCCCGGTAGCTAAAGAGCAGTACATGGTAACCTGCCCGGTGCAGGGCGGGCACCAAGGATAGGCCAGAACGCTGGTCGTTACGGGTGGCAGGTGCATATACGATAGCCGGCGCATCGACCTGCTCTGCCGGTATGAACCAGCCGCGCAGGGTGAGCCCACCGTCCGTGGGGAACGTGACATCCTGGAATGGCAATCCCAGTTCACTTGGCCCACTTGACCCTTTGGGAAATGCCGGGGGAAGGGTGGCTATCGTCTCACCGACCACTGGACCCACCAGAGTCAGCATGGAGATACCAGCCAGAACGCCGACGCTTATCTTGACAAAATTGGATACACGCACTGCCCCTCCAGAGACATAACCTGCGGGGCAAGACGTGCCCAGCTTGCCGCAGCAACACATCGGCGCGGCAGGCTTGCGTACTCTTGGTTGATGATCACGAGTTTCCTTGCAGGTTGGATTGCCTACCAGCGCGGGATTATGCCACGCTTTGCGCCTACTGTCAAATCCGGGGCAGCACACTGACATAGGGGCCAGAGAAGGCACGCCATGCTCCCAGAGGCTATCGACAAAATACCGTACTCCCGGCCTCCTGGCAATGGGATAATGGTCCTATCGCCAGCCACGAAAGGCTTTGCCAGGCCCATTTCCGGTGTGATCCCTGTCCGCTCCTGCACCCGCTTGCCACAGATGGACTTCTCGATTACAATACAGGCAGTTCAGCGCATCCTGGTGCACGCAGCCAGAGACTCGTCCACGTCTCCGGATGGAGATTTGTATCGCAGCCTGCAAGGCACAAGCGGGGAGACGGCATGAAAATCGCAGTCGTCGGCGGAGGGTCCAGCTATACGCCGGAACTGATACACGGCTTCCTGGCAAGGGTTGAGAGCCTGCCGCTGACCGATCTATGGTTGATGGATATCTCAGACGAACGGCTCGATGTGGTAGGCCGCTTCGCACAGCGCATGGTAGCTGCCGCCGGCAATCCTTTCTCCGTCCGCCTGACAGCCGACCTGCGACAGGCCGTGCACAGTGCCCGGTACGTCATCGTCCAACTGCGTGTCGGCGGCATGCAGGCCCGCCGGCAGGACGAGTACCTCGGGCGGAGGCACGGCCTGATCGGACAGGAGACGACCGGCGTGGGGGGCATGGCCAAAGCCCTGCGTACCATTCCTGTCGTTCTGGACATCGCCCGAGCTATGCAGGAACTGGCCCCAGGCGCGCTACTGCTCAACTTTACCAATCCCGCCGGATTGATCACCGAGGCGCTGACCCGTAACGCACCCGACGTACCCTCGGTGGGCGTATGCAACGTGCCAATCACCACCAAGATGCAGATGCTGGAGATGCTATCGGGTCCCCTGGGAATCGACATGACCCCCGAGCGTGCCGAGCTGGACACCCTAGGCCTCAACCACCTTTCCTGGCACCGGGGCTTGACCGTGGACGGGGAGGACCTTTGGCCACAGGTCCTTGACCTCTATCTGGCAAAGCTCCAGGCCGAGCCAGACCCGGAATGGGATCCAGGCATCGTCGAGTCCTTGCGTATGGTGCCCAACTACTACTTGCAGTACTTCTTCCATACGGATCGGAAGCTTGCTGCCCAGGAACTGTGGCCCCCTTCTCGCGCCGAGGAGGTGATGAAGGTCGAAGAGGAATTGCTGGCCCGGTATGTCGAACCGGATCGGAGCGAGCCGCCAGAGGCCTTGAGCCAGCGGGGAGGCGCCTACTACTCGACGATGGCTACACAACTGGTAAACGCTCACTACAACGACCTGGGAGAAACCCACGTGGTTAATGTGCCCCACCGCGGGGCGGTGCCCGGCTGGCCGGCTGACTGGGTCCTGGAGATGCCCTGCCGTGTCGATGCCGACGGCGTAATGCCCCTGCCCGCAGAACCGCTGCCGCTGGTCTGCTTTGGACTCCTGGCCCAGGTCAAAGCATATGAACTGCTCACTGTCGAGGCCGCTCTGACAGGAGATCGGAAAGCCGCCTATCTGGCCCTGCTGGCCCATCCCCTTGGGCCGCCGGCCGACCAGGTATCTGTGGTGTTGGAAGACTTGCTTACGACGCACCGAAAAGACCTGCCGCAGTTCTGGGCGCGAAATGCTGAACCTGTGACCGGAGGCGATTGAGTGACGCTGGAGTGCACGATGCGTTACTTCCTTGGGGTTGACATTGGCGGCACAAAGAGCCATGCACTGATTGCCGACGAGATCGGAAATGCAGTGGGATTTGGCGCAAGCGGCGCCGGGAATTACGAAGATGTCGGCTGGGAAGGGCTGCGCGAGGCCCTGCACACCGTGACGAGAGAGGCGCTGGCCGACGCTGGCATCGAAAAGGGAGACCTTGCGGGTGCCGGATTTGGCATCGCCGGCTACGATTGGCCCGGTGAGCGGGAACCCACCCTGCAGGCAATCGCATCGCTGGGTCTGGCGGCACCGTGCGAGCTTGTGAACGACGCAGTGATCGCTTTGATGGCCGGAGCTAGTGAAGGGTGGGGCGTGGTGGTCGTTGCCGGAACCAGCAACAACTGCCGGGGCCACGACCAGCAAGGACGGGAAGGTCGCGTGACTGGCTGTGGACCCGTCTTTGCCGAGTATGGTGGTGCAGGGGAGATTGTCGCCAAGGCCATCCAGGCGGTGGCGCTCCACTGGACGCGACGAGGGCCAGCGACGCGCCTGAGCAAAGCCTTTGTTGATCAGACCGGCGCAACCGGCATGGCAGACCTGCTGGAAGGGTTGGTCTTGAGACGCTATCATCTTTCCGCGGACGTTGCTCCCATGGTGTTCCAGGTAGCGAACGAGGGTGACGAAGTAGCCCGGGAGATCATCCACTGGGCCGGCCGCGAACTGGGCAGCCTTGCCGTAGGCGTGATCCGCCAACTTGGGTTTCACGACCTGAGCTTTGAGGTGGTCCTTTCCGGCAGCCTCTACAATGGCAACCCGGCACTGATAGAGTCGATGCGGAGCACCATCCATGGCATCGCACCGGGAGCACGCCTGGTGCGCCTGGCTGTGCCACCCGTCGCCGGGGGAGTGCTGCTAGGAATGGAACAGGCTGGCATTCAGGCCGCTTCCCTGCGCCCGAGGTTGATCGAATCCATACAAAAGTGCACTTCACTGCCCAAAGCTGGCGTTCCGTAGTAGCATGTTGAGATTCAGCTACAGCCCGGAGGGAGCCAAAGACAGCGTGATAGAGATACGGAAACTGCAAAAGGTCGTGGACCAGAGCCTGTCACTGGACATTGAATCACTGGTCGTGGAAGACGGCGAGATAGCAGCCGTCGTTGGGCCGGCAGGCAGTGGCCGAGCGGTGCTTTTCGGTCTACTCATCGGACGCTCCAAACCGACCGCAGGCACCCTGCGCCTGGGAGGACTTGAGCCCGCCGTGGATCGAGACCAATTCAGCCGGCTGGTAGGCGTTCTCTTTGAGGAGGATACGCTCTACAAGCGCCAATCCCCCCTCCAGAACCTGGCCTTTCACTGCCAACTGCGGGGGTTGCCCAGATCACGCGCCACCGAGGTGCTGGCCCAGGTGGGCCTCGCGGACCGAGCCAGGGCAAAGGTGGAGAAGCTGCCTTCAGGTTTGGTGAGAAGACTGGCATTTGGCTGTGCAATTTTGCAGGATCCGGAGGTGCTGCTCCTTGCCAATCCTTTCTCCCGATGTGACGAGGCTTCGATCTCACTGTTGAGCGACCTGATGCGCGAACGAGCCAACGACGGAGGGACTCTGCTCATCCTGGCCGAGGACTCG
>Ga0180437_10007780_pt1 | contig 13846 bp, 13 predicted proteins | sample SS_ome_4_FD_132410 | JGI IMG/M metagenome (GOLD analysis project Ga0180437, IMG submission 132410) | Hypersaline lake sediment archaeal communities from the Salton Sea, California, USA - SS_3_D_1 metaG | ecosystem: Environmental > Aquatic > Non-marine Saline and Alkaline > Hypersaline >...
ATGTGCGCTCTCGAGAGAATAATGTGCAGTATCATCCGGCGTTGGTTGCTTGGTTGCCACTTTTAAAGCGTGATGCCTTAGAGGCAGCTATCTATTCGTTGGTGGAAGTGGGTGTGCAAAGCATTCAACTTGTACTGACTGAAAAAGTGCAGCGCAAATGGTACGGTCAAAAAGAGTATGGCCGTTTGCGCAATATTATGATTGCTGCTGCAGAGCAGGCAAAAGTCTTTTTGTTGCCAACATTGCATGAACCTCAACCATTGCCTCAGCTTTTGCGTGATCAGTCGCAAGAAGTATCTCTTTTTTTTGATGTAGATGGTCTGCCACTTTTGCAAGCGGCGCAGCAGTTGGTAGATATGCATAAAAGCTATACCTTGTTTGTGGGCCCTGAAGGTGACCTGACTGACGATGAAAAAGGGCAGCTCAAACAGAATGGTTGGCTTTTTGTTCGTTTAACGCCTACTGTTTTGCGAGCACAACAAGCAATGGTATTGGCTGCAGGCGCCATACGTAGCTTATTATAACTCTTGTTCATTTCTTTTTCCCCCGGCTATACTAAAAACTAAAAAGCCGGAGGATCATATGTATGACGTAAGGCCGTTTTTGTTGCCAGGGGCCCTATTGATGACGGTTTTTGTGGTGAAAGTGAGCTATCTACAGGAGCCAAATGCCACTCAAGCGTTTGCTTTGGTCTCATCTGAAGAACTTGGTGTAACCGATGCTGACATATTGCGTGCTATCCGGCCATTGCTTGCAACGCGTAGTGTGGATCGTGCAGCTCGCTATCTAAAGCAAGCTATTCCCTTAGAGCAAAAAATTCGCATATTGCGCACTATAGTTAGCGACGCTACTGGGTTCACCGATGAAGATACGGCTCAGCTCATTCTTGACGTTGCTAATGGCTATGCTCGTTTTTCAGATGAGCAAAAAAAACTCTTTCAACTCTTTCTTGCTTATCCACATTTGTTAAAGAACACAGAGCCTCTTTATCTTGCAGTGCAAAATGATTATAACGAAACAGTTTTGCCCCTTCAAGACTGGGCGGCAGAAATTATGGGCCAATATCCGTCTTTAAAAAAAGAGCTCGCAGCGTTGAAATTTCACGCTCTAATTCGAGCGGCCGACGATGACGATCTTGCGTCGTTTCAAAAAGAGGTTGCACGTAAAGGCATTTTCCCCAATGATGCAACAGAGCTTTTGTGGTACATCGTCTCTACTGGCAAGGGGGCAGTGCTTATTCCAGAATTGCAGCGTTTGCAGGCACGCATAGATGATAAGCGTGATAGTGTGACGCCATTAATCCGTGCGGTACAGTTTCGCTTTGTGCCAGCTATTAAAGCGTTGCTTGCTGCTGGTGCAGATCCAAATATGTTTGTTGATCCTGCCGTGGGCACGTCATTGCAACAAGCGATTTCGCTTGCTTATGAGGCAAAAGACCAGCGGATAAAAAAAACGTATCAAACTATTGAGGCTCTTTTGCGCAAAGCTGGTGCACGCGAATAGTGCTTTAAAGACAAATTTTTTTCAAGTAGCAGGGTGAAAGATGCTCTGTGGTGTTGCCGTTGTGCCATTGCTGCCATGCTTGGCGTACCATTTGTTGCATAGAAGCATATGTTGGCAGTGGATCAGGAATAATCGCCTGTGCGCCAAATGCAGCTTGCAGTTCTTTTTCATAGAGTGCCACACCATTGCCAACAAAGCGTATGGGATCAGTGTAGGTCTGTTGGATATTTGCAATACAGGTGTTTATTGGTGCATAGCCAGTGATAATTTCTGTTGACGTCAGCTGTTGTATGCCAAAAAAGACTTCGTTATTAAAAGCATTAAGCAGCGCAATGGTGCATGGTATTTGTTGGTCTGGTGCCTGTTCTTCGATGAGGGCATAAAGGGCATCAACAGAAACAAGTGGTATGTTTGCTGCAGTGTGTAGCGCATTTGCTGTTGTGAGAGCTATGCGTAACGTTGTGTAGGGCGCTGGCCCACAATTTGCTGCAATAAAGGCAAGTTCGTGCAGGGATATATTTTGAGCATGCAACAACGAACCGATTGTGGCAAGCAGCTGTTGTGATGCGTCATGTTTGGCAATAGTTGTTAAGGTCTGTATAGTCTCTTGCTTGCATAATGCAATGTGTATTGCTTCATAATCGGAAGAGATACATAAAAAATGGTGCATATACGTTTAGTTTCGGTTTTTACACTTTTGTTGTTGATAAAAAATACTAAAGGTGTCAAATTCAATCGTCTTATCTTTGCGTAATATTATTTTACCACAATTCAGGCATTTCCAACCATCAAAATTCAGAAAATGGTCAAAGAACGACTGAAGGACCATCAGACCGTCACACTTTTTGCACTTCATCGGCTTCATCCCCTTTATAGATTACGCCAAATACTCTACTCTTTTTGAAAATACTAACTCAGAAGATAAAATATTGTCAACGAGGGTGAGTTTTAACGCCTTACAGAAGCTTTTTTTGTAAGGCGTGCTCTTTTTTATACCTTATTTATTTTTTCAAAATGGCACTGTGTACTTGCCAGCTACCAGTCTTGCTTGTTCCAATGATAATCAAATAGATGTATTCGCCTTGCTTAGATGGCATTTCTTCGTAGATAGACGTAAAATCTATGGCGTATTTTTTATATGGCACTAACGAGTAGGCAGCACCTTTGGCTTCAATCATGAGCGTTGTATACAGGTGTTTAGAATTTCCTAGTTTTAGGACACAGCCAGAGGTATTTTTTGCTGATACAGTTGCGGATTTTTCATTGAATGATAACTGCAAATCTTCTTTCCAGTGCTTATCGGCCGTAGAGCCTTCTGCTTTAAGATAAGAGATGCCGGCTTCCCAGCTACTGGTATTAATGATATATACATCTGCACTGTTCTGCTCATTTAACTCGTAATTGCCAGCCGTTTCGATTTTTTCAGCGAAGCCTCTTTCAAAATTAGCAAATGCATTTTGGCGCGCTCGTCTGAGAAGGTCATCCGAACATGCCGTTCTAGGCGTGGCCATGCTGAGTAGTGCAAATAGGGTAAGTATAAGCTGCTTTTTCATTAGATTCTCCTTTTTCTGTTTCTATGTATATCAATATAATACAAATAGAAAAGTGTAATGAGCAAGGGTTTCTTTAAAAAAAAAAGCCGTTTTAAAGGATGTTTTTTGCCTTTGGCTCTACCTAAGTGAAGGGTATACTTTAGCTATTTTGCGATGCAAACATCAGATAAGTGGTCAGGACAACCGCAGCCGCGAGCGAGTGAGAGGCTATTTTGGCCTCTTTTGTGGTGGCCTTTTTTATAGTGCTTGCTTGTTTGCTGCTCAAGCGTTCATCGAATAGTTTGAATTGAATGGTGGGAAAAAGAGTCTCAAGTCGCTCTTTTTCTGCAACAATTTTTTTTGTTTGGGCGCTTTCAGTTCCGCGCATAGTGATGGGATAGCCGATAACAATGGTCTCTATCTGTTCTTGTGGTATCACAGTTTGCAAAAAGCTATCCAGTTCATTGGCTTTAATGGTGCGATAGGGGCGTGCGGTGATTCCCAGTTCATCAGACAGTGCTGTGCCGACCCATGCGTCGCCAAGATCAAGAGCAAGTGTTTTCATATGGTTCCTATTGTCTATTTGTTACAGTATACTACAGCCAAAGCATTAACGTAAATTAATAACCAAAAGGATAATTCATGTTGCAGCTTACTGCTTGCTTAAAAGATCTGAGTGCATTAATAAATAGTTGGCCATTAATAGCGTTTGTTGTGGGAGTGAGTGCGGTATGTACGCTTGCGCTCAAGGGCTTGCAGTTTCGGTCTTTTTTTAAGGCATGGCGCATTACACTTTTCCCGAGTGCTGATAGCACACAAAAAGAGGGTGGGATTAATCCGTTACAAGCGTTCTTAAATAGTTTAAGCATTAGCATCGGTAATGGTGCACTTGCGGGCGTTGCTACGGCTGTAGCTTGTGGTGGACCAGGTACTATTTTCTGGATGGTGGCTATTGGTTTGTTGTTAATGGTAGTGCGTTTTGCCGAAGTCTATTTGAGTGTGGTATATAAAAATGATCGCCCAGGGCAACGTTTGGGTGGGCCAATTGTCTATATTCGCCAACTCATTGGTGGTGAATGGTTGTCATGGATCTATACGCTCTGTACGCTCTTTTTTGTTTTTAGTATGGGTAATGCCATACAGGCAAATTCTATTGCCGTCAGTCTTAACAAAGGGTGGGCGATATCACCGCTTGTGGTAGCAGGCATCTTTTTAGTGTTTAATCTCTACACGTTGTTGGGTGGAGCAAAACGCATTTTGCGTATTTCAGATGCGATTGTGCCAGTAAAAGTACTCCTCTTTTTCTCTACAAGCCTTATTATTGTTGTGTATCATTGGCAGCAATTACTTCCAGCACTTTCATTGATCATCAAAGCGGCATTCACGCCAGAAGCAATAGCGGGCGGCGCCATTGGTTATACCGTGAAAGAAGCAATGCGCTTTGGTATTTTCCGTTCTATTTTTGCTACTGAGGCTGGTTTGGGAACGGCAGGTATTTTATTTGGTGCAACTGAGAGTAAGCGTCCGATGGAAGATGGCTTGATGGCGATGCTTTCCACCTTTATTAGTACGCTGGTCTGCTTGCTTGTTGGTTTGTGTATCGTGATGAGCGGTGCATATCTTTCAGGTGAAACAAGCACCGCGTTAACTACTGCGGCATATACCACCGTGTTTGGTTGGCTCGGCAGTTGGTTAGTGACCGCCTTGGCTATTAGTTTTGGTGTGGGTGTGCAGGTGGCATATGCTTTTGTTGCGCGTGAAATTTGGTGCTATATTTTTGGCGATCGTACCGTGATGCTCTTTAATGCCGCGTTTTGCGCAGCAGCATTCTTTGGTGCTTATGCAGATGCACATATCTTGTGGTATTTCGGTGATGTGGTCAATGCAGGCATGTTGGTCATTAACTTGCTCGCTATTCTGGCGCTATTAGGTGTTGTGCGTAAAGGTATGCAAGCATATGAACAGCGAAGCTAAGCTTCCTTGCAGTTGGCCAGTAACCTGCCACACTGCGTATGTGGGCAACGGTTCTACGTTTGTTGCTATCAAAGGCTATACACAGGATGGCGTTGCCTTTATCCCCGAAGCACTCAAAAAGGGCGCACGCACCATAGTGGTAGCGCATGATGCGATAGTCTCTGATGAAATGCAAATGGCCATAGTGCAACACAATGCTACATTGCAGGTGGTGGATGATGCGCGCAAAGCATTAGCGACTTTGAGTGCGCAGGCGCATGGCTATCCTGCAGACAAGTTGCAGATTATTGGCATCACTGGCACAAAGGGCAAAACAACGACTGCTTTTTTAGTGCATCATCTGCTTAATCAAGCAGGCATCAAGGCGGCGCTTATTTCTACGGTGCATAATCAAATTGGTGAGACGATCTATAAAAAGGTACTCACTACGCCGCAACCAGACTATTTGCATATGTTTTTTGCCTTGTGTATAGAGCAGGGTGTGACGCATGTCGTGATGGAAGTGGCGGCACAAGCACTTTCATTACATCGTGTGCATGGCGTTGCATTTGCGGTGGGTGCATTCACCAATATCGCGCATGAACATATGGAATTTTATGCTTCCATGCAGGAGTATTTTCAAGCAAAAGCACGTTTGTTAGAACATATGAAAGCGGATGCAACCGTTGTATGCAATGGTGATGATGCATGGCTTGGCGAGCTTGTGTTGCCTGAGAGCATAAGGCATATATCCATACAAATGCATCAAATAGCAGTGGCATCAGTTGATCCTATAGCATTTTCCTATCAAGGGCATATGTTTAAGGTGCCAGCGCTTATTGGCAGATTTAATATCTATAATGCCTGCATGAGCAGTGCTATTGCGCAGGCATGCGGCATTTCGGTTGCATCAATAGAGCAAGCATTTTTAACATTCACTGGGGTGAAAGGGCGATTGCAAAAACATGTCATGCCTAATGGTGCAATGTGCTATATTGATTATGCCCATACGCCAGATTCTTATGCGCAAGTATTACAGCTCCTCAGCGCGATGACAGATCATTTGATTGTGGTGTTTGGCTGTTCGGGCGGCAAAGATATGTTCAAGCGCCCAAAAATGGGTGCAATTGCGGTAACATATGCGCAGCATATCATTTTGACGGCAGATAATCCTGCGCATGAAGATCCAATGGCTATTTGCCATGATATTATGGCTGGTATTGCCATGCATGAAAAAAAACGTGTTGTGTGTGAGCTTGATAGGGCACAAGCTATTGCATTAGCTTATGCCATGTCAAAAAAGGGGTCGATTATTGCCATACTTGGCAAAGGGCCGGACGAGTGGCAAATTGAAGGTGATAAACGATATTTCTTTAGCGATACTGCCACTGTGCAGCAACTGGAAGGTACCCCATGAAGTATAGTGTGTTGTTGAGGTTGAGTCTGATGATAACGATGTTTGCTTGTTCTAATGTAACCCATTGTCTTGATCATTTTGAGGCTGAAGTTTCTGAACAGGTGAGTATGGCACCACAAGGGCCTATTGGCCAGCATCCAGATCCATATGCTTCTGCAGCCGAGGTTTCAGAGCGCTTTGAAGAGCATTGCATGCAAGAATGCATTAACCCTATAGGGAAAGTGATCTGCCCACAAAGTGAACGTGAGGTGGTCTGTTTTTCTGCTGGTGGCGTGGCTGGCCTAGTGGCTTACTGTTTGATAAGCTTGATGCTGTAGGCGCTGAAGCCGCTTCGTCTTGGTGAGACAAGTTATTTACAAAAAGTCTTGTTGGCGGTACTATGTATATTCTGTATAAAAGACCCATTGTATTAACCTTTATAGCTATGTTTTGGAGTTCTATATGGCTATTGCACAGTTAGTTGCATTTTTTGTTGGGATGGCCGCACTTGGCCTCGGGGTGGTTGCCTTTTTGCTTGCCAAAATTGGTGCCATACGTGTTTCAGATCAAAAAGCTGGTAAAATAGCAGCCGCTATTCAGCAGGGTGCGATGGCATTCTTGCGTGAAGAATACCGCCTTATTTTGGTGGTAGTGGCATTTGTAGCTGGTTTGCTTGGATACCTTATGGATCCAACAGCAGCGGTTATTTTTGTGCTTGGTGCTTTCCTTTCCATGACTGCTGGTTTTATTGGTATGCGTGCAGCAACCAGTGCAAACGTGCGCACCACTATGGCAGCAAAAGATCAAGGTGAGCATGCGGCGTTTATCGTCTCTTTCTTTGGTGGCGGCGTTATGGGTTTTGCCGTTGCAAGTTTTGGCCTTTTTGGCTTGAGCACATTGCTCTATCTTTTTGCTAGTAATGATAATTTTATTAACTATATCACCTGCTTTAGCTTGGGTGCGAGTTTAGTCGCTTTCTTTGCACGTATTGGTGGTGGTATTTATACCAAATCAGCAGACGTTGGTGCAGACTTGGTGGGTAAAGTGGAAGCTGGTATTCCAGAAGACGATCCACGTAACCCAGCGGTGATTGCAGATAACGTTGGTGACTGTGTTGGTGACACTGCTGGCATGGGTGCTGATATTTATGAATCATATGTTGGCGCAATGGTATCTTCAACCATTTTGGCAGTGAATGCTTATGGCATGGAATTGACGTATATGACGTTGCCATTGATGCTTGCAGCAATCGGTTTGGGCAGCTCAATTATTGGCCTCTTTTCTAACTTGCTTTTAAAAGCTGAACCGGCAGCTATGCTCCGTAATGCAACCTATATTGCTATTGGCCTGTTTTTGGCAAGTGCATATGGCTATATGCAGTATGTTGGCCTACCACAAGAACTCTTTTATGCGATCATTATTGGTTGTGTGAGTGGTATTTTAATTGGTTTAGTAACAGAATATTATACAGCAGGCAAACCAGTGCGTGACGTGGCTGAAAGTTCACGTTCAGGTGCGGCAACTAATATTATTTCTGGTCTAGCTGTTGGCATGGAATCAACTGTGGTGCCAGTTATATTACTTGCATTAGCAATATTGTTTGCCTTTGCTTATGGCGGTGGCCTTTTTGGTGTATCACTTGCGGCTGTTGCTATGCTTGCAACCGTTGGTATTACGATGACCGTTGACGCGTATGGTCCGATTGCGGATAATGCTGGTGGTATTGCAGAAATGTCTGGATTTGGTGAATCAGTGCGTAACATTACCGATAAACTTGATGCATTGGGGAACACTACTGCAGCTATGGGTAAAGGCTTTGCGATTGGTTCGGCATTGCTTACTGCATTGGCTATGTTCTCTGCTTATTCAGAGCAAGCGGCAATTGCTGTATTGAACGTGTTGGATCCACAAGTGTTGAGTGGTATTTTCATTGGTGCAACCATGCCATTCTTGATTTCAGCATTGACTATGCGTTCTGTGAGCCAAGCTGCATTGCAGATGGTAATGGAAGTGCGTCGTCAGTTCAAAGAAATTACAGGCCTTATGGAAGGCACAGCAGAGCCTGACTATCGCCGTTGTGTGGAAATCAGTACTAAAGCTTCATTAAAAGAAATGATGTTGCCAGGTGTATTGACCGTTTCTGCACCAGTGCTTATTAAATATTTCCTTGGTCTTGAAGCGCTAGGTGGCTTCTTAGTTGGTGCAACTGTGTGTGGCGTATTGCTTGCCCTTATGATGGCAAATGGTGGTGGTGCATGGGATAACGCTAAGAAGTATATCGAATCAGGTCATCTTGGTGGTAAAGGATCTGATGCGCATAAAGCAGCAGTGGTTGGTGACACCGTTGGTGACCCATTTAAAGACACATCGGGCCCTGCGCTTAATATTTTGATTAAGCTCATGTCTGTTGTATCATTGCTGTTGGTATTGATGTAGCGCATCGATCAACAAGAATATGAAAAAGGCCCACGTTATATGTGGGCCTTTTTTAATGCGCTTATTTCTTGAGCGGACTTTTTGATTTAAAGTGCATATGCAGATGCGGCACACCATAAAAGCCAGGGCCATTAATCGTGAGTGTATAATTTTTACTTCCTTGTAGTTGGTTGGCCATATGTTGCGCTGCTCTGAACATCTGTATGAGTATTTCTTGCTGTTGTGGGTCATTGGTATTAAGCAGGTCAATATGTTCTATATGTGCTTGTGGCACAATTAACACTTCTGTTTTATACGGGTGACGTGCAGGGTGGAACTTGCTGATGACCTGAATAGCATTATTGCTATAGTGCACGGTGGTTTTAGGATAACAAAATGGGCACGTTGCATCTTTGTGTATAGATTGTTGTGTGGTTTGATTTGATGTGTTCTGTTTGCTGGTAATATTGATATTTGCTTCTGTTGCTAACACAAGATCACCAGTTTGACCAAATGCATATATAGCGCCGATGTATGATACTATTACTATAAAAATAGATTGGCTTACTTTGCTCATAAGAATTTCCTTAATTAATTAATTTTCATATAAATTTACATTAGCAAACAAATAAATAATGTGTCAATAATTATGTCTGGCACGTAAAATGATTAATGTAAGGTCATTTTGGATATGCGCTATAAACATAATGTGTGCTTAAATTTTTTTATTTGAAAAACATTGAGTGTTTTAGATCAGTTTTGTTATGTTAGGCATGAGGGGTTTGTTGAGGGAAGAGCCTGTTTTGATTTGCAAAAAAGGGATGGTTATGCTCAGGGGGTTGCGTCATATCATACTGCAGTGTGTATCGCTATTAAAAATATTTTTCGTTATCTCTCTTATCTGTTTTTTGCCGCAGGTACTTTTTTTTGTTGAGCGTAGACGTGATGGGGCATTAAAAGAGCGCTTAGAGCAAGAGTTTCGCCTTGGTATTGAATTGCTGACGCAAGAAATGGTCCAAGAGGTAACGCAGAGCCCCAAAGCGTCTGTTGGTCTTTTGACGCATAATATGCCAACATCGAGCGAAGGTGGCATTCAGGTGGCTATGCTGCAACAAAAGGGTATCACGGTAAATAAAGTTGCCTATCCTGTAAAACCAGAAAGCAGTGCAGTATCAGATGCGTTAACCTATATGATATATGATCATCGCATAGATGCATGGCGCATGCCATCAAAAGAGGCTAAAGAGCACATGTATGCATTGGATGCATCTTTTTTTAATGACATTGATCTCTTATTGGTGGATGTGCAAGATAGTGGCATGACGTATCATGCCTATGTGCAGTTGGTCATGCAGGCGCTACGAGCAAGCGCTGCTGCACATAAGCCTATTATGGTGTTAGATCGTCCTAATTTGCTTGGTAATAAAGTTGAAGGTCCGGTGAAACATGATGGGGTATCACAGGGTGTGCCATTGCGTTATGGTATGACGATTGGTGAGCTTGTTCAGTATTGCAATAGCTGTTTGTCTGATGCAAAAGCTGATGTGCATGTAGTGGCTATGCAGCAGTATCATCGTAAGGTGCCATCTGCTGCCAGCGTACCAGTCCAAAAAGGCAAGGAATATGCTCATAGTTTATGTGCATTGCTTGAGCATGTGGCTCCTATTGATGTTGGTGCCGGCTCAGAATATGACCGCGCTGCTATATTATTGCCTTCTTCAGTGCAATTTCCAGAACGTTGTTGGTACCAACTGCAAGTGCATTTGCAGCAGATGGGCGTTTCATGTGCACAATATCGTTACTACAACAAACACAAAAGAAGATTTTGTCGTGGTCTTGGATTGCAGATTAATGATATGCAGACGGTAGATAGTTTTGCAGTTGCGCTTACGGTGCTTGATTTTTTCAAAAAAAATGGCGTGCGCCTTTCCTTTGATCCATTGTTTGATACAACGTTGGGCACCTGTAAGGTACGTGAATATCTGCAAGAAAAAGTAACAAGGGAAGAATTGTGCCGCTCGATTAATCAAGACTTGGAACACTTTTATCGCAAGGCATTTGGGTCCTTTTTATATCATCCATTGCCACAGGTTGCGTTGTTATAAAAAGTATATGGAGGTCTCTATGAAGTATATATGGTTAGTATGCATTATGGTCTCTTGGCTGCAGGCATACCGTCTTGGCATAGAGACAATGCCGAACGAATTGATTGATCGGTTAGTCACGAATCAGACGCCAATAGGTGTGGTCACAAATCATACTGGATGCACCCAACAGGGTGATCGTACTATTGATGTTTTGCGGCAAAAGCAGCTGAATGTGCAGGCCATTTTTGTGCCAGAGCATGGGTTAAAGGGAAATGTGCCTGCTGGCCAAACGGTGGATAATAGTAATGATGAGATAACTGGCTTGCCAGTAAAAAGTCTTTATGCGCATGGTGCAGGAAAGAAGATTAGCCCAGATCTGTTTGCTCAGATTGATACGCTTATATTTGATATGCAGGACGTTGGGATGCGCCACTTTACCTATATTTCTACACTCTATACCGTGCTTGAAGCTGCGGCGCAGCAAAACAAAGAGGTGATTGTTTTGGATCGGCCAAATCCATTAGGTGCAGCCATGGAAGGGCCGTTGTGCGACCAATCATTGCGTTCTTTTGTGGGCATTGCGCCGATTCCATTGCGCCATGGTTTGACCATTGGCGAACTCGCACAGTGGTTTAATAAGTACATGCTCAAAGATGTGACGCGATTGTTAGTCGTCAAACTGCAAGACTTTTCGCGCAAGGATACGGTGGATACGTTTGTGCAAGGACTTTCGCCTAATTTGCCGAGTGTTAAAGCAGCACAAGGCTATAGCTTTTTGGGGCTTTTGGGTGAAGTGCAGCCGTTTAACGTTGGGCTTGGGAGCAAAAAACCATTTCAGCTTATCGCATTGCCGGCACATTGCGGCGTGCAGTATAAAGAGTGGCGCGTGTTGCAACAAGCGCTACTGCAGCATAACATCAGAACAAAACCATATACCTATGTGCATAAACAAAAGCGTATGCAATATGCTGGTTTGCAGGTTATGTTTGATGACATACATACGGCAGCAGCGTTTAAAGCATTTGTTACGGTGCTTGATTGGGCAAAAGAGCGCAATATAGCGCTTACCTTTTCGCCGCTATTTGATAAAGCAATGGGTACACGTGCTGTGCGCGAATGGGCATTAGGCGATGGCAATAAAGATGATATCTTAAAGCAGGTTAAAACAGATCTGCAATTGTTTTTAGAACAATCACAAGAAGTACTCTTGTATGATGTTGCGCCCCACCTTGTGCGTCGCCTACTAGATGATAGCGCCTTTAAGCTTTACCATCGCGATGCGCTGTCATCCTTAACATCAGCATGACTGAGAGAGATTATAGGTCGTTACCGAGGTGGTGCCAGTTGCGGATCTGCGAGCTATAGCTGTAATGAAAGAGAGTGTGTGATAGGTTTGTAGTTTCTTATTCTCAGGATTTTCTCTTGGTTTTTCTATAAATTTTTCAAATTTTTCCTTTAAAAGAGTGATTACTTTAGGATGTTTTCCTGATAATTCTTCTCCGACAGTAATGCATACGCAGCCATGGCTTGCAGCTTTTATTTGGAGTTCTTTAAATGTTTCGTTGTTAAGCCATAATTTCAAATGTTGTTCATCTTTTCTTTCGAGTATGTGCCATCCTATGCTTGTGCTGAGGATATGTTTTTCTTTAAGTGTGTAAAAAGCTTCTTTATGCGTAAGGGAAGTAGCGTTGTCTGCTGCATGTGTGAAAGAAGATGCAGCAAGCAACAGGATGCATGCTATAGAGAATTTCATTTTTTTAACCTTATGATTAGGGTCTGGTATCATGGTTTGATTACATACAGAATAGCAATTTACGCCATTACGTCAATCATGTGCAATTTGAACAAGATTTTTTTGACCGTGTTTATTTTTTGGTTGCTTGTTCGTAATACGATGCTACTTGTGGCCAATTAATTACGTGCCACCAGGCGTCGATATAGGAGCCTCGTTGATTTTGGTATTTCAAGTAGTACGCATGTTCCCAGACATCAAAACCAGGAGTTGTTATTTGTTTTTTGCTACCGGGCTATCTTGATTGTGTGTGGCAATGATGCTTAGGTTGCCATTTCTATCGGTCACAAGCCATGCCCAACCGCTACCAAAGACGCTTTTTGCTGCTTTGTTAAATTTCTTTTGAAAAGCCTCAAATGAACCAAATGCCTGTTTTATTTTTTTGGCCAATGTGCCGGTTGGTGCTTGCAATGCATCTGGGCTCATCATGTGCCAAAACAATGAATGGTTAAAGTGACCTCCACCATGATTGCGCACGGCATCGCGTATTGATGTGGGTAGCACACTGAGATTACTCAATAATTCATGTAATGTTGTTTTATGCAATGTTGGATGCTCTTTGAGCGCTTTATTGAGATTGTCTACATAGCCCTGATGGTGCTTATTATGATGTATGTTCATGGTGCGTTCATCAATGTGCGGTTCTAACGCATTATAAGCGTAGGGTAATGCTGGCAATGAAAAGGGGTAGGTAGCGTGATATATACCCTCTTTCATCTGCAGTTTTGTATTACTATTTTCTTTATTGGTATTTTGCGTGCTTGGTGCGGCCGTAGGTGTTGGCGTTGTGTTTCTTACGGGCGTAGCAGTTTTTTTTGGTTCGGTCTCTATCACTTTTCTTGGCGGTACGGTTTTTTTTCGCGTGGTGGTTGCGTGAAGAGCGGTGTATGATGGTAATAGAATAAAGAGGAATAATATTATCCGCATAGGAAGCTCCTTTTTTTAGGTTGAGTTTACTATGTGGACAATTTGTTTGCAATATCTGTTGGCAGTTTGCTTTTTATTTTTTTATACAAATGAAATGACTGATTGTTTTTTGTCCATGCAATATTATTTATTTTTTTTTTAACTGTTTTTATTTATCTTGTTTGTGTTATATTCTTTTTTCTCATCTTTTTCCTTTAAGGCACTGAATGGCTTTAAAAAATATGCCCAAATTGAAAATTCA
>Ga0180437_10007781_pt1 | contig 13845 bp, 10 predicted proteins | sample SS_ome_4_FD_132410 | JGI IMG/M metagenome (GOLD analysis project Ga0180437, IMG submission 132410) | Hypersaline lake sediment archaeal communities from the Salton Sea, California, USA - SS_3_D_1 metaG | ecosystem: Environmental > Aquatic > Non-marine Saline and Alkaline > Hypersaline >...
CGCAGTAACCCAACCCTCGGGATCGATGCTGGGCCAGGGCTGGTCCGGATGGTGGAGGATCAGGTCCAGGTGAGCCCGAAAGTCCTCAACCTCTTCATCATACAGGTGATTGAGGACCTCCAGGATCGACCAGTCATCCGGGCCCGGTCTCCAGCGTGCCTGCTCGCCAGCGACATTCTTCACGAAAGACTGGATTGCCTGTGCATTATCTGCCATCCGTCTGGTTAGGAAAGCGAAATCCATCACTGCCCCTCCTTGGCCGAAAAAGCTCCCATCCTCGTTTCCGAACGAGCATCGTCCCGCGAGGACGGATAGGGTCCCTGATGACAGCGCCCGTTACACCGCAACGGAGGCCCTTGGCGAGTTGTCGGACAGATTCTCCTGGTTCTCAGAATAGCGGCGTCTCAATCCCGCATGCTCAGACCGATGCGGTTCCGCTCGAGATCGACGCTGATGACGGTCACGTCTACCACGTCACCGACGCTGACCACTTCGAAGGGATTGCGCACGTAGCGGTCAGCCATCTTGGAGATGTGAACCAATCCATCCTGCTTAACGCCAATGTCCACGAATGCACCAAAGTCGACCACATTGCGCACCGTGCCCTTCAGGCGCATCCCCTCGCGCAGGTCTTCCATCTTGAGCACGTCCTGGCGCAAAATCGGCGGCGCCAGATCGTCACGGGGGTCGCGCCCCGGACGGGCCAGGCCATCCAGGATATCGGCCAGGGTTGGCTGGCCGATATCCAGCAACTCGGCCAGCCCGTCGAGGCCGAACTCGTCGCGCGCCGCCTGGATACGGCCCAGCATGTCCCGCGCCTTCAGGCGAGTTCCAGCCAGTTCCAGGATCCGGCGCACGGCAGAATACGACTCGGGGTGGATGGGTGTGTTGTCCAGCGGATTGGCGGACTCGGGCACACGGAGAAAGCCGGCTGCCTGTTCATACGCCTTGGGCCCCAGGCTCTTGACCTTCTTCAGATCGGAGCGTTTGCTGAACGGACCATCTTTGTCGCGATGGGCCACTATATTGGCTGCTACATTTCTGCTGAGCCCTGCTACATAGCCTAGCAACGCCGGTGACGCAGTGTTCACGTCTACGCCGACATAATTGACCACCGACTCGACGACGGCGTCGAGCGCCGTGGCCAGCTTTTTCTGGTCCACATCGTGCTGGTATAGTCCTACGCCGATCGATTTGGGATCGATCTTGACCAGTTCGGCCAGGGGGTCCTGCAGACGGCGGGCGATGCTCACTGCGCCACGCATCGACACGTCCAGATCGGGCAGCTCCTGGCGGGCCAGCTTGGAGGCGGAATAGACCGATGCTCCTGCCTCGCTGACCATAGCATACTGCAGGGCATTCTGGGCGGCGCGCCCTTCGCCGATGAGCTCTACTACCAACTGCTCGGTCTCACGGCTGGCTGTCCCGTTGCCGATGGCAATCACGGCCACACCAGTCGACTCGACTGCTGCAGCCAGCGTCTTCTTGGCTTCATCCCACTGCTTCTGAGGCTGGTGCGGGTAGATGGTCGAGGTGCCCAGGACTTTTCCAGTGGGATCGACCACGGCTACCTTGCATCCGGTGCGATAACCGGGGTCGATGCCCATCACCACTCGGCCCCGCAGGGGCGGCTGGAGGAGCAGCCCGCGCAGGTTCGCCGAGAACACCTGGATGGCGTGGTCGTCGGACTGCTCGGTATGGGTAGTCCGCAGATCTCGCTCCAGGCTGGGGCCCAGCAGGCGCTTGTAGCCATCAGCAATGGCGGCTTCCACCTGGTCGCGGACCGGCGTACGGGGCCCGCGCAGATGGATCACTTCCATAACGTCCAGGATCTCTTCATCGGGCAGCTCCAGGCTTACCTTGAGCGCGCCTTCGGTCTCCCCCCGCTGGATGGCCAGCCACTGGTGTGGCTGAATCTCGGACAGGGGCAACACCAGATCGTGGTAGAGGCGGTACTTGCCGCCAGGATCAACCTCAGCCTCATCCCCAGCCAGACGGCAAACAACATCGGCTCTTTTCAGCGACAGCGAACGGGCCTCGCCCCGTACAGCCGCATCCTCGACCACTCGCTCGGCCAGGATGTCACGAGCCCCTGCCAGGGCCGCCTCTGCATCGGGTACCTCTTCGGACAGGAAAGGCGAGGACAATTCGTCCAAGGGGCGCGTGTCCTTCTGCGCCAGGAGCAGGTCTGCCAGGGGTTCCAGGCCCCGCTCGCGGGCAATAGTCGCCCGGGTGCGACGCTTGGGCTTGTAGGGCAGATACAGGTCTTCCACAGCCTGGAGCGTGGTCGCCTGCTCGATGGCCGCCGCCAACTCGGGGGTGAGTTTTTCCTGCTCTTCGATGCTCTTTAGGATCGTCGCCTTGCGATCGGTTAGGCGTCGCAGATAATCCAGCCGGGCTTCGACCTGGCGCAACTGTTCCTCGTCCAACCCGCCGGTCACTTCTTTGCGGTATCGAGCGACGAAAGGGATAGTGTTGCCGTCATCGAACAGGGCCGCGGTGGCTGCCACCTGGGCCCGGCCCAACCCCAGTTCCTCGGCGATGGTGGTGACGATGATCTCACTTCCGTTCATAATCTCCTCGCAAGTGGTGCAGTATGCCCGGTCCCAGTATACAACAAGATTGCCATTTTGGGGAAACGCCACAGCGGTTGCTGCTGCCCCTCGATACGTCGTTGCCATCAATCCCAAGTCATGGTATACTCAGGAAAACCACCCCTGGAGGAGGAGGCGAATCGATGAAGGTTGACCGCATCGAGCTATTTCACGTCGCAATCCCGCTGCCCAGGCCATTCTACCCTGCCTGGATCCCAGGCTACCCACAAACCGTGAACCGCTTTACCCTACTGCGCCTGACGACCGACGACGGCGTGCAAGGCCTGGCAGCCGGCGTGGCCTTTGAACAAGAGCGTGAGGGTCTGGGTGGGTTGCTCGGGCCGTATCTCATCGGCCTGGATCCCACCGACATCGCGACCGTCCGGCAGCGCATACGCGAGGCCAGCTACCTGGGTTGGCGCAACTACTGGCTCGAGGCTGCCTTCTGGGACATCAAGGGCAAGGTCGAGGGCCAGCCCGTGTGGGCTCTCCTGGGCGGGACCGAGGCAGGGCGTGTACCAGTCTATGCCTCCACAGGCGAGGTGCACCCGCCCGAAAAGCGCGCAGAGGAGGTGCTCCAGCTACGGGAGGTGGGCTTCAAAACGGTCAAGCTACGAGTGCACAGTTTCGAACCCGCCGAGGACATGGCCCAGGTGAAAGTCGTGCGCCGCGCCGTGGGTGATACGATGGAGATCGGCGTAGACGCCAACCAGGGCTGGCGCGTGGCATTGATCGATGACGCGCCCCTGTGGACCCTGGAGCGAGCCACCGACTTTGCCCGGGCCTGCACCGACCTGGGCGTGGGCTGGATTGAGGAGCCCCTCGACATGTACGCCTACGACGAACAGGCTGAACTCTGCCGCCGCTCAGAGGTGCCCATCGCTGGGGGCGAATTGAATGGCGGCTGGCACGAGTTCAAGATCATGTTGGAGAAAGGCAGCTACGACATCTACCAGCCCGACGCCACCATGGGCGGCGGTATCGGCGACGCTGTGCGAGTCCTGGACGCCTGTCGCGAACAGGGACTGGGGTACACCCCTCACACATGGACCAACGGCCTGGGGTTCCTGATCAACCTGCAGGTCTACGCGGCCGGGCCACGCGACTACCCCATCGAGTATCCCCTGGAACCACCTGGCTGGGTCCCTGAGGCTCGCGACGGCCTCCTGGCCGAGCCGATCCACGTCGCTCCCGACGGCACAGTAGCCGTGCCCGAAGCGCCGGGGTTGGGCATCGAGCTAGATGATGACAAGCTGGCCCACTATGCCGAAAAGTACTTTGAGATCACCTCCCGGGGCATCGCCGTCAAGACCATCCGCGACAAGGGTCTGTTCACCGCGTTAAAGCTGTCCCGAAAACGGAAGCGATGAACGCAGTAGCTAGTATTCGGTGCGAAACTCGCTCGAGCCCCCGTCCCCGGGGGCGGATCCGGCCCCGAGACGGGCCCGGGAGCAATTTCGCACCAGAAACTAGCTAGTCTCCGAGCGTAGCGACCATGACGGCCTTGATCGTATGCATCCGGTTCTCGGCCTGATCAAAGGCGATGGAGTGTTCGGACTCGAAAACATCCTCAGTGACTTCCATGCCGTCTAGCCCGAACTTTTGGTAGATCTCCTCACCGATCTTGGTCTCGCGGTTGTGGAAGGCAGGGAGGCAGTGCAGAAACTTGACGCCGGGGTTTCCGGTGAGCCGGACCAAGTCCATATTGATCTGATAGGGCTTTAGCTGGTTGATGCGCTGGGCCCACACGGATTCAGGCTCGCCCATCGAAACCCAGACGTCCGTGTACAGATAATCCACATCCCGAACCCCGTCCGCTACGTTTTCGGTCAGCGTCAGCCGGGCGCCGGTCCCGGCTGCGATCTCCCGGCAGGTCCCGACCAACTCATCCTCAGGCCACAGGTCCCTGGGTGCGCACAGTCGCACATCCATGCCCAGCTTGCAGCCCCCCACCATTAGCGAGTTGCCCATGTTGTTGCGAGCATCACCCAAATAGCAGTAGGCGATCTCGTTCAGGGGCTTGACGCTATGCTCCATCATGGTCAGCACGTCGGCGAGGATCTGGGTGGGATGGTATTCATCGGTCAGCCCATTCCACACCGGCACACCCGAATACTGTGCCAGCTCTTCGACCGTGGTCTGGGAAAAGCCACGATATTCGATGCCATCGTAGACACGGCCCAAAACCCGGGCTGTGTCCTTCATGGATTCCTTGTGACCGATGTGGGTCCCGCTGGGACCCAGGTAGGTGATCTGGGCACCCTGATCATAGGCAGCGACCTCGAAGGAGATGCGCGTGCGAGTCGAGGATTTCTCAAAGATGAGGGCGATGTTCTTGCCCTTCAGGCGAGGCTGCTCGTAGCCACCGTACTTGGCCGCTTTCAGATCCCTGGACAACTCGAGCAGGAACAGGATCTCCCTGGGTGTAAAGTCTAGCAGCTTGACAAAGCTTCGGTTGCGCAGATTGAAAGCCATTTGACCCCTCCTTGCTGAAGAATGGTGCTTTACACACGAAATGCTGTGTGGGTGCCAGTATAACGCAAATCCGCCGACAGAGCAACACGCCAGGGCAGGAAGTAGAGAGCGACGTGGGCAGATCCGCGCACCCCAAGCAAGTGAGCACCCGTTTGTCGTAAAACAGCTTTTGAAGTACAATACTCCGAGCCAAAACAAGGGAGCCTCGGGGCAGGAGATCATATGGAGCAAGGCGATAAACTTACGTGGAAGAGCAAGCTCCTGTACGGTGTGGGCGACGTGGGCAACGCCATGGTCAACTCGGCCATCCTGTTCTTCCTGCTCATCTTTTACACCGATGCGGCGCTGATCATCCCAGCCCTCGCAGGGGGCGCCCTGGCAGTGGGCAAACTCTGGGATGCCGTGAACGATCCCCTCTTTGGCTGGATCTCGGATCGCACCACTTCCCGTTTTGGCAAACGCCGGGTGTACATGATCTTTGGCGCCTTGCCGCTGGCCGTCTCTGTCGCATTGTTATGGCGTGTGCCCAGTGGCCTGCCTGACGCTGCCATCTTTGCCTGGATCGCCTTCACCTTCATCTTTTACGATACCATGAACACCCTCACCAGTGTGCCCTATTATGCCCTTACGGCGGAGCTGACCGAGGACTATGACGAACGGGCGAGCCTGACCGCCTATCGCATGACCCTGGGGGTGCCGGCCTACTTGGTGGGGGCTGCGCTGACCCCGGCACTGGTCGGTCTGTTCGCTACCAAACTGACAGGGTACGAGACCGTCGGCATCCTTTATGGACTCGTCGCCGCCGCTGTGCTTTGGGTCTCAGCCGCAGGGATCAGAGAGCGCAAGGAGATCAGCGGGAGAAAGGTGGAAACACCTCCAATCCGCGGCTTCTTCGCCACCCTCCAGAATCGCCCTTTTGTGCAATTGATCGTCGCCTATCTGATCGCCAACGTCGCTTTTTCCCTGCTTCAGACGCTGCTGGCCTACTTTTTGACATACCAACTTCGCATGGAAGATCAAGTCCCGATCGTGATGGGCCTGCTGCTCATCAGCATCGGGGTCTTTCTCTTTCCCTGGAAGATGCTCTCCGATCGCTGGAACAAGGGGCCTGCCTACGCGCTGGGGCTGGCCATCGGTGGGATCGCCGCGGCATCCACGTTCCTCCTGCCCCCCGGGCCGACGCCGCTGATCTACCTTATCGCCGTAATCGCCGGCATGGGCCTTTCAGCCCAATGGGTTTTCCCCTGGGCCATGGTCCCGGATGTTGTGGAACACGACCGGCTCGAAACAGGCGAGCGCCGCGGCGGGATGTATTATGGCGTATGGGGCTTTGCCTTCAAATTGACCGGCATGCTGGGCATTGGGCTCTCCAGCCTGGTGCTGCAGATCTCGGGCTATATACCCAATGTGGAGCAGACAACGGAGACGCTCCGGGCCATCCGGCTCTTCTTTGGCCCTATCCCTTTAGCAACCCTGCTGATCGCCGTGCCGTTGTTAATCTGGTATCCTATCACCCGAAAGACCCATGCTGAACTGTTGGCAAAACTGGAGGCGAATTCATGAAACCCACCTGGATCGGGACGCCATCGCACCCACTTCGTCGGGCAACGTCCAGGCCCAGTGGTTCCAGACAGACGAGCCCATTAGAGAAAGGAGGGCTGTATCTTGAGACCCAAGCGCATCGAGCCCGGCCCCGGGCAAGAATCGGTCTGGGATTATCCTCGTCCACCTCGGGTCGAGGATGTCTCCAAACACATACAAGTGGTTTTCAACAACGTCACGATAGCTGACACCCACGAAGCCAAACGTGTACTGGAGACAAGCCATCCGCCGGTCTACTACATTCCCAAGAAGGATGTTCGAATGGAATACCTGACAGAAGCAGCGGGGAGTAGCTTCTGCGAGTGGAAGGGCCAGGCGCGATACTATACCGTTCAAGTGGGCAAGCGGAGGGCAGAGAGAGTGGCGTGGTACTATGCCGATCCGAGGCGAGATTTTGCAGCCATAAAGCACCATGTGGCATTCTATGCTGGGCCTATGGATGCCTGTACTGTGGATGGAGAGCGCGTGGAGCCACAGCCTGGCGGATTCTATGGTGGCTGGATCACGAGGGATATCGTCGGGCCTTTCAAGGGCGAACCTGGAACCATGGGCTGGTGAACGGTAGACTGGGCCAAGCGATTACACAAGGTCCTGAGCGACAGGCGCATGTCCCTTCAGGGTTGACCCTGGTTGCATCGACAGGGGTAGCTTACATGCGACCGCTGCCGGCGTCCGGCGTGTCTAGCCCTCCCAGCCTGCAAAGATGATGGTGCCGTTATGCCCTCCAAACCCAAAGGAGTTTGACAGCGCCATGCGGGGGTGTGTCTCCCGCGCCTGGTTGGGTACGTAATCCAAGTCGCAGTCTGGATCGGGCGTCTCAAGATTGATGGTTGGATGGACTATTCCCGTTTCCAGTGACTTGATACAAGCGATGGCCTCCACGGCTCCAGCAGCGCCCAGCAAGTGCCCGATCATCGATTTGGTCGAACTGACCGGTATCCGGTAGGCGTACTCACCAAAAACTGCACGGATGGCTCGCGTCTCGACGGCGTCGTTGAGGGGTGTGCTGGTGCCGTGGGCGTTGATATAGTCTATGTCCTGGGGATCCAAATCAGCATCCTGCAGGGCACGCTTCATCGAGAGGATGGCACCCGTTCCGTTCTCGTCGGGCGCAGTGATGTGGAAGGCATCCGTACTGGCGCCATAACCGACTACCTCGGCGTAGATGCGCGCCCCACGTCGCTGCGCCTGCGTAAGATTCTCAAGGACGAATAGGCCAGCGCCCTCGCCCAAGACAAAGCCATCTCGATCGGCATCGAAGGGGCGGCTGGCTCGTTCTGGTTCGTCGTTGCGGCGTGAAACGGCCTGCATGTTGTTAAAGGCAGCCAGTGCCAGGGGATGCATTCCTGCATCACTGCCTCCGCAAATCACCACACTGGTTGCTCCTGTGCGAATAAGCCTGGCTGCCTCGCCAATGGCGTGAGTGCCAGATGCACAGGCCGAGACCACTGACAGCGTCAGGCCGCGAAGACCATACCTGATGGCGATCTCTCCCGCTGCAGCGTTGGACATCATCATCGGAATCATCAGCGCGCTGACCCGCCGCTCGCCGCGATCGCGCAGCACGTCGGCACCATCCAGCAGCGTCGTGATCCCGCCGACCCCCGTGCCGAGCACCACAGCCGCATCCTGGCCGTTGCCACTGCCCTGAAAGTCCAGCCCTGCATCAGACACTGCCTGGTCCGCTGCGACCAGGGCCACCTGGGTGTAGCGATCGGTCCGCCTGGCCTTCCTGTGACCAAGCAGGCTGGCCGCATCAAAGTCCTTAATCTCCGCCGCGATGCGCACAGCCTGGTCGGCGGCATCATAGGCCGTTAGCGGCCCCACCCCAGATCGTCCGGCAACCAACCCGGTCCAAAAGGTCGGCACATCGTTACCCAATGGGGTCACTGCCCCAAGACCTGTGACCACTACTCGTTCGCGCACACTACTTTCCCCCAATCCTAATTGCTCCCTGCCTATGCACTGACGTCCCGGTCCTGATACAGAAACACCGGAGGGTGAAGAAGGGTGCGATGAAAACGGACATCCTCCGTCAGAAACTCGAAGGTAGAGCGCTGAGCCGCCATGCCGGAGGAGCGGCGTCAGATCATCAACGGTTCTTATGAGAATTTAATCTCCATATCTTTCCAAATACTTGACAAAACATCGACAATGTGGTATGATGTTGGGTAGAAGAAACTTGCAGGTTGTACATAGCAGGTGGCAACCTTGAGGAGGCAAACAGGAAATGAGAGCCGTATTGAAGATTGGTGGAATTCTGCTTGTCACGGCGTTGCTGATCGGCGCAGGAGCCATGTGGTTGATGCGACAGACTGGAAGTGTTGAAGCTGAAGCTTCGGCGCCGACGACCGTCGTCACCCGCGGCAGTGTCGAAGAGACCGTGAGTGCCACGGGCAGCGTGAGCGCCGAGCGGCAAGCCGCGCTGACCTTTGAGATGAGTGGGCCTATCGCCGAAATCCTGGTCGAAGAAGCCCAGCAGGTAGAGGCAGGGCAGGTGCTGGCCCGGCTGGATACCGCTTCGCTGGAATGGCAGGTCACCCGCGCCCAGGCCGCACTGGACACCGCCACGGCCAGGCTGGAGCAGGCGCAGCAACCGCCGAGCGAGGACGATCTGGCGTCGGCACAGGCGGCGCTGGATAGCGCCTTGGCTAACTATGAGCGGGTGTCCGCTGGCGCGACGGCTGAAGAACTGGACTCGGCCCAGGCAGCGCTGGACAGCGCAAGGGCCAATTATCGTACGGTAAAAGAGGGCCCCACGAAGGAGGATCTGGCCGCAGCGCAGGCGGCATTGGACAGCGCAAGAGCCACGGTCCGACAGGCGCAGGCGGCATACGACCGGGTCAAGCATCGAGCCGACATCCAGATGCTTCCCGAATCTCTGAATCTACAGAACGCAACCATCGAGCTGGAGCGTGCGCAGGCCAACTATGACGCCCTGGCGAACCGTCCGACCGCTAGTGAATTGGCCGCCGCCGAGGCACAGGTTGCCCAGGCAGAGTCGCAACTGGCCCAGCTACGGGACCGACCCACCGCCAGCGAGCTGTTAGCAGCCGAGGCGCAGATTGCCCAGGCAGAGTCGCAACTGTCCCTGCTACGAGAGCAGCCGAGGGCCCAAGACGTTGCTGTGTTCCAGGCCCAGGTAGAGGAGGCGTCCGTGGCACTGGCGCAGGCGCAAGCCCAGCTCGATGATGCCCTGCTGACGACGCCCTTTGGCGGCACTGTTCTCGAGATGCTAGCAGAGGAGGGCGAGTGGGTAACGCCAGGTGCGCCGGCCATTCTCGTGGCCACTACCGATTCACTTATCCTCCAGGTGAACGTGGATGAGGTCGACGTCGCTCAATTGGCTGAAGGACAGACTGCCCGCCTCTCCTTTGATGCCTTGAAAGACCAGCAAGGAGAGATGGTAGAAGGCACAATTGCACGCATTGCCCCTTCTTCGACCAGCGTCGGCGGTGCGGTAGCCTATGGCGTGGAGATCAGCTTTGCACCAGGTGAACTCCCTGTGCGCCTGGGAATGACAGCCGATGTGGACATTGTAGTTGCCCGTGCGGACGAGACCTTGTTGATCCCGAACCGGGCCATTACCGCCGATCGCACGGCCGGACGCTACTACGTCGACCGCTTGCGCGCCGATGGCATGGCTGAGCGCCTGGAGGTTCGCATCGGCATCCGGAACGAGAGCCAGACGCAGATCCTGGAAGGCCTCAAGGAGGGCGATCAGGTGGTCCTGCCCGAGGTGCCTGGGCAGAGTCAAGAATCTGATGAGTCACGCGGGCCGTTTGGGGGTGGTGGGCCCTTTGGTGAGGGACGGCCAGGAGGTGGGCAATGATAGAGATCAAAGACGTCAGCAAAGTCTACCAGATGGGAGAAGTTGAGGTCCACGCCCTGCGTGGCGTATCGCTGATGATCGACGAGGGGGAGTTTGTGAGCATCATGGGTCCTTCGGGCTCGGGCAAGTCCACGTTGATGAACCTGCTGGGGTGCCTCGACTCCCCAACCTCGGGCAGCTACCAGCTCCACGGCAAGGACGTAAGCAGCTTGAGCGATACCGAACTGGCACGTATTCGTAACAAGGAGATTGGCTTTGTATTCCAACAATTCAACCTGCTACCTCGCACCTCGGCACTGCGCCAGGTGGAGCTGCCACTGATGTACACTGGCGTCAGCGCCCGAGAACGTCGCAGCCGGGCAAAGGCAGCCCTGGAGGCTGTCGGTCTGGGGGATCGGATAGGCCACAAGCCGGACGAACTGTCGGGCGGGCAGCAGCAACGGGTGGCCATCGCCCGTGCCTTGGTTACCCAGCCGAGTATCATCATGGCCGACGAGCCAACCGGCAATCTGGACACCAAGTCAGGCACCGAGGTGCTCTGTATCTTTGAGCAACTCAACAGACAGGGTATCACCATCATCTTTGTGACACATGATCCAGAGATTGTGGCCTACGGCAAGCGCGTGATCCACATCCGCGATGGTCTCATCGAGAAGGACATGGACATTGACAGCCTATCCCTGGAGTGCGCCTCAACGCCCAATGGCATTGCGACGCTGTACCAGGAGATCATCCGACCTGCATAAGGAATCCACATGAGCATTTATGAAAGTCTACGGACGGCCATGACTGGCCTGACGACCAACAAACTGCGTGCCGCTCTGACCATGCTGGGCATCATCATCGGGGTCGCATCTGTGGTCACACTGCTATCGGTGGGCGAAGGCGTGGAGGCATCGATCAGCAGCCAGATCCAGAGCATTGGCTCAAACCTCCTGTTCGTGTTTCCCGAACAGCCTGAAGACTCGGCCGCACCAGCTTTCCTGACCCGTGAGGATGCCGAGGCGCTGGGAGATCCCTTTAATGCCCCAGCATTGGCGGCTGTAGCCCCGACAGCCCAGGGTATGCAGAGGGTGTCCCACGAGGAACAGGCCACCAACCTGAACGTCACTGGAACCAACAACTGGTATGCTCAGGTCCGCAGCCTGGATCTGGCGCTGGGTGGTTTTCTGACCGAAGCCGACCTGGATGACCAGGCGAGGGTAGCCGTGCTGGGATGGGGAGCATACAGTGACCTCTTTGCCGACGGCGAGTTTCCGGTAGGCCAGACCATCTCCATAGATGGGATCCGGTTCGAGGTGGTGGGCTTGCTGGAAGAAGTAGGGGGCTTTGGCAACGATGACGACACAGTCTACATTCCGCTAACCACGGCCCAGTCGCGCTTCTTCACCCAGCGTACCCTCTCCGGAGAGCGGCCGGTGGCGACTATCTATGCTAGCGCCATCGATGAGTCGCAGGTCGACGCGGCCGTCGAACAGATCACGCAGGTACTCCGCGAGCGCCACGATCTATCCCCCGACGACGCCGACGACTTTCGGGTTACGAGCCAACAGGCCATCCTCGACATCGCAAGCCAGATCACTGGCGTATTGACCTTGTTCCTGGGCGCCATCGCCGGCATTAGCCTGCTGGTCGGTGGGATCGGGATCATGAACATCATGCTGGTCTCCGTCACCGAGCGTACGCGCGAGGTAGGGATCCGCAAGGCAGTGGGCGCTACCAAGCGCGACATCCTGCTCCAATTCCTGCTGGAATCAATCACCCTGAGTTTCCTAGGGGGTCTACTGGGCATCGGCCTGGGGCTGGCGGGTGCTAACCTCATCTCCAATCTCACGCCTGATCTCACAGCCAAGGTGACCGTGGCGACGGTAACGATGGCGGTCAGCGTGGCCAGTGCCGTGGGAATGGTATTCGGAGTTTATCCTGCGATGCGGGCCGCAAACCTGCGCCCCATTGAGGCCCTGCGATATGAGTAGCGAGGGATTCCCGTTCACAAGCTCCCCTTCGCTGTTTGGGCCCTTCCGGCTTCCGTTGTATAATGCGGAAGGTTTATCCCATTCAGAGGGGAAGCACTGTGAATCCTGTGCGAGTCGCGATTGTTGGTTGCGGGCGCATTTCCGACCTACACGAGCTGGGCTACCGTGAGCGGGAAGATGCGCGCATTGTCGCTGTGTGCGACACAAAAAGGGGACGCGCACAGGACAAAGCCAAGGCGTGGGGCATCGAGCAGGTCTACACTGACTACCAGGAGTTACTGGGCCATCCAGAGGTCGATCTTGTAGAGCTGCTTGTCCCTCACCACCTCCACGCCGAGATGACCATTGCCGCCTGCGAAGCGGGCAAACACGTCTCGGTTCAGAAGCCAATGGCCCTGGACGTGGCTGAAGCCAACCAGATGATCAAAGCTGCGCAGGATGCTGGGGTGGTCCTCAGAATCTATGAGAACTTTGTGTTCTATCAGCCCCATGTGCGGGCCAAGGACATGATCGACGCTGGCGAGATCGGAGAGCCGCAGATGATCCGCCTGCACGTCAGCACGGGCAAGAGCGAGACAGAATGGAAGGTGCCGCTCAGCGCCTGGCTGTGGCGCATCAACGAAAGCAAGTGCGGCGGTGGCCCACTGATCTTTGACCACGGCTATCACCTTTTCTCTCTGGCCCACTACCTGATGGGTGAGGTGGAGCGGGTCTACGCCTGGATGGACAGGAGCCCCGTCGGCGGCGGGATCCCCCGGCGGGTCGCGGAAGTAGATGCCCCGGCAACCATCATGTTCCAATTCAAGTCACCACGCCGTTACGGACTCCTCGATTTCGCCCACACCCCCAACATGGTCATGGACTCCATCTATTATGCCGACGACGACCGGGTGGAAATCATCGGGGACAAGGGCATCATCTTTGTCAACCGCTGCACGGCACGCACAGTGGATCTGCCACCGCTGATGCTGTTCCGCGATGGCAAGACCTACGAGATCCCCGTCGAGCGATTCGAATGGCACGATAGCTTTGTCGACTGCACGCGCCACTTGATCGACGTGCTACACCGCGGCGGCGAGCCGATGCTCGATGGTCCCACTGGCAAGGCCGTGCTCCAGTTCTCGTTGGCAGCCCACATATCGGCCCGTGAGGGACGGGAGGTACGCCCCGATGACGTGAGCTGACGCCGTGGAATCGTCCGAGATCGGTGCCCAAACGAGGCGCAACGGCGAACGGAACCAGAATGGAAGCCAGACAAAGGACAGACAACCTTCCCCATGAATGCAAACATGCGCCAGTCAAAAACCCTCGGGTATTTCACCGCTTTTGTTGCTCTGGGTATGGCCACAGCTGCGCTGGGCCCCGC
>Ga0180437_10007783_pt1 | contig 13843 bp, 8 predicted proteins | sample SS_ome_4_FD_132410 | JGI IMG/M metagenome (GOLD analysis project Ga0180437, IMG submission 132410) | Hypersaline lake sediment archaeal communities from the Salton Sea, California, USA - SS_3_D_1 metaG | ecosystem: Environmental > Aquatic > Non-marine Saline and Alkaline > Hypersaline > Sediment...
AGTTCGCCCTGCTGATATGCTACGCCTGTAATTTCTGGGTGCTGCATTTTATGTGCATCGAAATTCGCCACCTCTACCCTTTTGTAGGTGATCGGAAGTAGCGTTTCAAGCCTTTTAACTAATCGAATATGTGAGTCCTTTCGATGCTGAGTACTAGGGGCTAACCATCCTTCAGGTCGTGTTCGGTTATTAAATCGAGGTGGTCTATACCCTAATCTACTTCTACGCGCTCTACGATACCTGCGTCTTTCCTCTAGCTTGTTAGACACATCCTTGCGTAAAGCCAACGTGCCACTGATAACTTCTAACTTGTCGGTCTTGGTACTGAACCCGATGTTCGTATATCCGATGTCCACGCCCAGTTTAATCGGTTGTGTAGTTTCTCCAGTGGCATAGTTCAACTGAATAGTAAAAGGGCATCGCTGAACAACGTGTGTCTTTCCTTTGTGTAACAATTTCTTTCCTGTGTGTTGTGTAGTAGGCATGAGAGGTTGCCCTCTGATGTTTACCACATAGATAGGTACTCTCAAGTCCTATCGCCTCCTTTAACGGGCGTTACAGGAGGTTGGTTCTCTTCGCCAAGGTTATCAGTCAGTACTCTATGATGACCACTGAGAGTTTCCTCTCTGTTTAAACCATCATTTACAGAGCAAGGGACTAGAGAAGCATCCCGTGGTGTATTCTTTAACTCTGCTGATAACGTAGATACCGTCATAACTATGACCTCTCTTAGGCTAATCAACTAATTACTCTTGCTCCTCACGGAACAAGCCCCATCCGTCAGGTGGGGTAATTGACTTATTTGAATGATCCTTCGCGAAACTTTATTTAAATCTCTTTTAAGTATATTTAAACTTGATATGAAGAATTAGGTAGGATTACAATTTTTACAAGTAGCTAAGCAAGAAAGCACCACAGCTTCAGCCTGGTGATGAATTGCGGTAGTTGTTTATGTTCACTTTCATCAGGGGGTCTGTCTAATATTTTAATAGTGGTGTGCTCCTCATACTGTGATGAATATTGGGAGGAAGGCAGGGATAGCTACCTACCTACAAAACTACGACTTTTGGTAGTGTCACAGCTCAGACCATGTTATCAGCCGCATTTGGAGGGCTAATACGCACACTTGAAGTAAAGGTGCAGACTGCGATTAAAGTCGATAGGTGGTTTCCTTCTACCAAAACCTGTTCACGCTGCGGGAATATCCGGGAAATAGGATTGGATGAACGAGTCTATGTCTGTCCAGTATGTGGGTTAGTGATGGACAGAGACCATAATTCAAGTGTTAACTTAGAATACGAAGGTTTAAAACAGCAAGTGGTACCTACGGGACGTAGGGATGTTAAGCCTGTGGAGACTGAATCCTCTACTGTGGCATCGTTGGAATACTTAAATGGTATTCCCTATGTCACAGCAAGTTCGGTCGTCGAAGCAGGAAGCCTCACCGCTTTAGCGTGAGGTAGTTCACATTGAAGTCCTTTGGTGGCTTGGAATGGCGATATCGAAAGCAGAACTCAGGAAATTGTTCAAACGGGGGCATTATGAAGTTGAGATATTTCGAGAAAAGGAATTTACACGAAAACAGTGCAATGTTTGTGGAAGTTTCTATTGGACACTAAATCCAGAAAAGAACTCATCATGTGGAGATACCCAATGCGTAGGGGGCTATCAGTTTATTGGAGATAGTTTAAATGGCGGCTGGGATTTTCACGAAGCAATCGCTCGCTGGAATGACTTTTTTGAGCGACATGGTCATGCAAAAATATCTGAATATCCAATAGTAGCTAGATGGAGAGATGATATTCCATTTACCATTGCTTCAATCGCCTGTTTTCAACCCTGGGTGGTTAATGGAACAGTAGATCCGCCAGCAAATCCACTCGTTATTCCACAACCCTGCTTAAGAACCATTGATATAGATAATATCGGACGTACTGGTCGTCATTTATCTTCTTTTATCATGGGAGGACAACACGCCTTTAATTCAGACCATCTTAAAGGATATTGGATGGATCGTTGTATAGAACTAAATTTCAAATTTTTAACAGAAGAAATGCAAATCCCTCAAGAAGAACTCACATATAAAGAAGATGTTTGGGCAGGTGGAGGGAATTTCGGCCCCTGTTTGGAAGCGTTCTCAAAAGGACTTGAAATCGTTAATAATGTTTTCATGCAGTACCAATTTACAAATGGTGCTCATAAACAACTTGATATCCGCGTTATAGATGTCGGATGGGGACTTGAACGTCTTGCATTCTTCACACAAGGTTCCCCAACAATATATGAGGCTACATTTGGACCTGTGTTAGAGTTTGTGAAAAAAGAAGTGGGCATTTCCACAAATCAACAACTTCTAGGTAAATATGTGATACTTGCAGGGCTATTAGATGTTGATGAAGTCAAAAATATCGATTCGGTTAGAAAGCATATTGCTCATCAACTGGAAGTTGACCCCGTAGAATTGGAGCGAGAAATAGCACCGCTCGAAGCAGTCTATGCAATTGTCGATCATATGAGAACTTTAGTTTTTGCAGTTGCAGATGGCGCTATCCCCAGCAACATTGGTGGAGGTTATAACCTTCGTACGCTTCTTAGAAGGGCAATAACTTTCAATAACCATTTTGATTTCAATTTAGATCTTATTGAGATGTGTCATAAACATATAGAATACCTACAGAAAACTTATCGGCGTGTAAAAACCGCATCAGAAATAATTGATGAGCTCTTCAGTTTAGAAAAACAACGATACAATAAAACCATTGAAAGTGGACGTGCTTTAGTAAAACGTCACCTCAAAAAGAAGAAAAAAGTCGATCGTAAGATTCTAACAGAGTGGTACACAGCTAATGGAATTCTTCCTGAAATAGTTTCTGAGGAAGCACAAAAATTAGGAACCACTGTGGACATCCCCGCAGATTTCTTCAAGGAATTTAGTGAAAAAAGGATTATAGACAAACCCAAACTAATTGAAGAGGGTCTTGAACAAAAAGTAAAAACTTTAGATGCCACAGATAGACTATATTACTCCGATGGTCCATACAAAACTGAATTTAATGCACGAATACTGAAGATTATAGACGGCAACCAATTGGTACTTGACAAGACTATGTTTTACCCTACTAGCGGGGGACAATTGTTCGACACAGGAACCTTAGATAAGTTCAAAGTTATAGATGTATTAAACGTAGGGAAGGTGATAGTCCATAAGATTGATGCTATCATCCCTCAAGAGTATGAAGGACGAACAATACAAGGGCGTATTAACTGGGGACGTCGAATTGAACTTATGAGACATCATACTGCCACACATATAATTAATGCGGCTGCAAGAACTCTTTTAGGATCTCACGTCTGGCAAGTGGGTGCTGAGAAGTCACCAGAAAGAGCAAGACTAGACATTTCACATTTTAAACCATTATCTGCCGATGAATTGAGAGAAATCGAGGCGAAGGCGAATTTTGCCGTTATGCAAAATAAACCGATTCATACAGAATGGAAATTAAGAAATGAAGCGGAACAAGAGTATGGCTTTACAATTTATCAAGGAGGAGCAGCAGGCGGAGGTAGGGAACTCAGGATTATCAAGATAGAAGACTGGGATGCTGAGGCGTGTGGAGGCCTTCACCTTAGTTTAACCGGCGAGGCTGGTGTAATCAAAATAATTAGTTCTGAACGAATCCAAGATGGGGTTGTCAGGCTAGAATTTACAGCAGGAGAAGCGGCAGTAAGATATATGCAACAAAGAGACCAACTACTTGAAAAAACCGCTCAAATCCTTCGAGTACCAATAGATCAAGTACCAAGAACTGCTACTAAGTTCTTTGAAGAATGGAAAGAACGAGGAAAACTTATTGAAAAATTGACAGATGAGTTAATTCTTGAAAAGATACCAAAACTCATCGAAAACGCCATTACCATTAATGACATTTCATTAGTGTTGGCCGAAATTCCAGGAACGCGAGAAGAACTAATAAAATTAAGTAAAAAAATTACAGAAGATAATCCATCGACTATAGCTATCCTTGCAAACAAAAACCAAAAGATCACTATAGTTGGATCATCAGGAAACAAAGTTCAATTTAACCTAATACCAATTGTAAAAGAAGCATCTGCTATAGTTGGAGGAGGGGCTGGAGGAAAAGAAAAAGAACGTTTAGTAATAGGAGGAGGTCCTGACATTTCTAAATTTGAAGAGATGTTGTCTAGACTTAAAAAACTTGTTATAGATGCACTTAAGAAGTAGCGTTTTTAGATGAAAATAATATCCTGTAAACCATTGGACTGAAAAATTAGGAATCATATAACTAATTTTGTGTTTGAGAACTGCAGGGAATCTTATAAGATATGTTAAAAGCGTTAAACATTCACTGACTCTTATTTACAATCATGAAACTGAAAATGTTCTCAAGACAATAGCTAAAGATTGCGTAAAGGATTCAATCAAAGCAGTTAAGGCACTTTTGTTTACAAATTCTTGTCCTAGTTATAAACCATGTGGAGTTTATTAAAGATCGGGAAGAATTGAGGATTGTTATAAAATGTGGATTTTTATAAATAATCACAAGGTTCATTAATGACCTTTTCAATCATTTATAAGACCAGATTTTTCTGAATAAATACTAGAAATTAGCATGAGGATCAAAAATGACTTTGATTGCGAAACACCTTCGTTGCGACGCACAAAAGATGTGTATACAGTGCAGCGATTACTTATGGAGTCCAGAAAAGAAAGGGGAACATGGTGCGATGAACATTTACTATTATTGCCCCTTTTGCAAAATGGATATACTATGCGAGAGAGGTGTCGGAATGCGCTTCACACATGATCGGCAGGGGCAAATAGGCAAGATATATGTATGTGTAAAATGCGGAGGAAAACTAGTAGAGCGCATTTGGCCTTTTGGAAAGGATCTAGAATAGGATTTCCTATCTAGATAAATCTAATATCGAATAATTGTATCAAAGCCACGCTTAAACTATCTAATTTTTTAATGAGTCTAAGAATGAACTAGAACAACATTTAATACACCTTTTTTCGCTTAAGATGAACAAGGGCGCTGTATTTAAACTTTTTTTGAATAAAATGCGCCTGATCGCGAATAAAGTTAAGGAGTAGTAATCAATCAACGTATAAATTGAGAATATATACATGATCATATCAATTTTTTACCCTGATTTATAAGAAGATATACAGAAAAATATATAAAGGACTTCGAACAACAAGGTTAATTGACGACCTCTCTTACACTTCACTTTTACGCGGATCTTTGTATCCCACTTCCTTTTTCTAAAAGCATATACTGCTTTAAAGAAGATTAAAAGTAAGATGTTTTTTGAACTAACGATAAAACATTTCATATTCTCCAACTTTGTAAGAAGGAACATTTTTGAAGTATTAAAAAGTACTTTTTTTAAGATAAAAACAAAAAGGCGATTAACAATGACTGCCAAGAAGTATTGTGTCACTTTGAGGAACACAACATTCAAGAAAATCGACGAGATGTTAAAAAAGATGGGTTTCGTTGAATATGAAGAAATCTCGCGTGATGCAAGGGCTGAATACCACTTCTATTGGAACGATAGACAATTACATTTAAGGATTTTCTCGCTTTCTGAATCAGAAGAAATATTTGGGATCAGAGCTCATACAGAACCTTCTATAAAAACTAACCCTCAATGGCATATGGAACGTTTGCTTGAACGACAAGCGGGTGATTTGCGAGAAAAATCATTTTATGGGTCAGGATGTAGAAAGTTCAAAGCTATGTTGAAGCAGTATAGACGCTCTTATAAATAAAATCTTAATTAAGTGGAAAATGGCGGGCCCGGTGGGAATTTCAGAACTAAGCGCTTGCACAGTTCCTTTGAACCCACGATTTCCTAAGCAGCCATCGATTTGGTGGTTGCATTCAGGCTTAGGAGGCCTGTGCCCTATCCTGGCTAGGCCACGGGCCCATATTCTAAGTTATGTTTTCACGATTCCACTAACAATTTGAAAGTTATTGCTTTGTGGTGCAAGTGAACTACTCCGCCCTTTCGGAAGGAGTCTTCTCGCCGCTATCAGATAAAATCCTTTTCAAAAGTGGTGGGTCCGATGGGATTCGAACCCATGACTCGAAACTTCTCCTCCGAATTGAGGGAGAGCATTTCCGGCTTCGAAGGCTTACGCCCTAGACCAATTTTTGCCTAGGTCGGCGCCTCATCCAGGCTAGGCCACGGACCCGTTGTTAAGGTGTTATTAAGATTAGTAATTTACAGAGGAATCGTTGTCAGAAGTATAGTATCTACTGAGTTTTTAACTTTATCGGCAAAAAATCCTTTTCCGTACGCGAGAGTCACTCGCTGTTCTTTCGTTGCAAAATAAGATGAAAAAAAGGGTGTAAAGGAACTGTTTTTTTTGTATTGAATCACTAGACGTCAGAAAAGTACATTAGGCGAGGAGAAGAATAATTGCATATCCAATTGCGATGAAGCCCAGAGGAACAGATATCAAGGGAAATGTTAAAACTTTTGCAATGAACTCTAGGAGTTCCTCGATCCACTTGAAGAGGAAAAAGATTATCCCACCGACGACTATGAAGATTATTGCGATGATCAGCCAGTTACCAGCTAAAGACACGCCTAATGAAGCCATGATGAAGACCGCGACTCCAGCTGCGATAAGTCCACCCACTAAGCCTAGCAGAGCTGCCCATGGTACCAAAGTCCAGGGTTTCATTATTTGAGCAATACCGATTACTAATAACAAGACTATTGTGATGGTATCCCCAAGCCATGATGGGGCATTGCCTGGGGGAAACGCTGTTGCAGGAGTTACCCACACTACGATCCCAGTAATAACACATAATATGCCGATAAAGAATCCAAGAGCAGCAAAGATCTTGATGAAAATAGTAAAGACCTCTCCAACTTTTCCCATCCGTTCAGCGAGTTTTTCGCTTAGCCACGCAATAGCAAGAAGTCCTGCGACTATAAGAATAGCAGGTGCAAATTGAGCGAGAACTTGAACCATAGTTCATCACCGATCGTTTTCATTCATTTTTTTTTGGATTTGAGAGACGAGAATCCTTCTTATAAGAAGAAACTGCACGGTGGTTAAAATATGTTTTGCCTTTATCTGAAACTTCGATTATTCAGGTCTTTAATTAGTTCTTTGAACAAAGATTTTCGAAATAAGGGAAAAAACATTTTTAAAATCCGCGCAAAAAATCACCATATACTTTAACATATTGAAAGCACTAAATTATACTGAGCTAATATTTCATAGTTAAGCGAGAGGAAACCCTCTGGCAATATAGATAGGTCAATGAATGAGTGTGTATTTCCTTGAACCAAGAAGCCCCTGAAGAAGCCATTTCTTTGAAAATGAGCGTTGAAAAAACAATGCTTAGCCCCGGAGAACTATTTAACGTTTTCTTTACTGTAGAATCTCATATTTCCCACAGTTTTAAACGATTTCAGCATCTGCCAAAGGCATTCAAACTTGCACAGGTTGAAGAATTTCCGAGAAAATTCAAAGAAGGGGACAAAACGCTTCAGAAAGTCAGTTTCGTGGCACCAAGTGGTCAAGTTCCTAGTGAATTTCAACTCATTTTTGAGTTTATATTTGAGAAAGAGGATACAAATTTTCTTATTACTACTGTACCTCTCCTGATAAGGATATTGAAGCCCGAAGAAATTCCCTCTGATCAATTAAGTATTATTGCAGACCATAAAATTGATATAAATGGCAACTTGACCACGGCATTGCAGGAATTTCCAAAAATGAAAGGACAACAAACTGTTCTTTCAGAAGAAATTGAATTAGTCGAAATAGAAACCAAAGTCGTGGATACTGATGGAGTTGATGAACTATCTCCTCCTGAGATAGAGAGTTTTGATACGCTATTTGAAGAACAAGTGGAAACAAGTGAGTTATTGTTGGAACCTGAAGAACAAGTGGAAACAAGTGAATTACTGTTGGAACCTGAAGAACAAGTGGAAACAAGTGAATTACTGTTGGAACCTGAAGAACAAGTGGAGACAAGTGAATTACTGTTGGAACCTGAAGATAAACCTACAAACAACATTTTATCAGAAGATAAAACAGAAATGTTAACAGACAAGATTTCGGAATATACTCGAAAAATTGTCTCCCTGGAAGATCAACTTAAGAAGCAAACTAGAGATCTAAAGCTCAAAGAAGAAGATCTAAAAAATCGAGAAGAAGAAATAATGATCCTGAAAAATGAAAACACCCGCTTAGATGATGCAATTGGTAAATATCGTGCAAATATAAATGATCTTGAGAGAACTTTAGAGGAAATTACCCCTCGTCTAAGTGAACTTGAAACCAAGTTTTCAGAGCGTGGCAAAAAGATCAATCAACAAGAGGAAATTAACGCAAATTTGCGGAGAGAACTTGATGAAAAGGATAAGGAATTAAAACAGCAAAAAGATGTAATTGGGACACTATCTGAGTACAAATCAAAAACTGAAAAACAAATTGCTTTGTTAAAAACAAAAACTGATGAATTAGAGTTACTTGCATCAGAACAAGCAGCAAAAGTAATAGCTCTTGAAGAGACTCGAAAAGAATTAAATGACCATCTCGATGAAAAAACGGAAGAAATCATGAAAATAAAGAACGAACGTGACCAACTTCAAGTAAAACAACGCGAACTAAAGCGTGTGATAACACAATTATCGCAGCAGATAGAAGATGAACTCAAACCGCATATTGAAAAACTTCAAGAAGCACTTGTCGAGCGCGAATCGAAGATTAATCAACTCAAACGACGACTTAGTAGCGCCGATAACCAGTTGAATGAAAAAGTCGTCATAATTGAGCAACTAAATAAGGAAATCGCAATTCTAAAAGAACAATTTATAATAGAGCCCGAAGAGAAGATAATCGAATACTATGGTCCAACTGAAGAAAAAATTATTACCGAAGAGCCATACACAACTCCTATAGAACCAGAAGTTGAAGACCTAATTGATGAACCTGAATCTATCACTCTTTCTGAGAACTTTCTTGCATCACCTGAAGAAGATGGGCTTATTGAAGAGAGTGCCGTCAGTGAAACAGAAGAAATTTCTAGAGAAAAAGAAATAGAAGAATTCATTGTAAAGGGGGGCGAAATCGACATAGAAGAGATTGAACTGCCTGTCATAGACGAAACCAAAGAAATTTATGAGCAAGAGATCGAAGAAAAAGAAATATTAATCCCGGATGCTCCGAAATGCGAGATTTGTGGATCTCCATCATGTCCTACCTGTGGATCTTCGTTATCATTCTGCAAAGTTCGCTGCACTCATTGTAGATCCATTATGCATCGACACTGCGCAGAAGGGATGAGACCTTCCGAAAATGATGTTTTTATAAACTGCCCAACTTGTAGCGAGAAAGTTGTATTATAAGCATTAATAGAATATTTTCATCATTTAACACTAATCTAAACCCTCAAAAGAGACATAGGCATGAAAACAAGTATATATCGTGCCTCAAATTCGTTTTAAGTTTCTGAAATATTTGTATTAGACGTTAATATTTTAAATGAATTAATGAATGATACTTTGTCCTTTTTATGTAAGAATAACAAAAGGACTTCAATCCCATTTCAAAAATCCAATCATTTTATTGATTATCGAACTTGAAAACTGGTAAGTAAGCTGCACTCTAAGAATAAGAATCAGCAATTACTTGTTAAGGTCATTTGGAGGAAGAGTATATTGAAAACGTCACGGAAATTTACGCCAGTATCTATTGAAGAAACGATTTTGAAATTCTGGGAGGACAATAAAATCTATCAAAAAACGAAAGATTATCGAAAGAACAAAGAAAAGTTTTACTTCTGCGATGGGCCGCCTTATACTACGGGTTCCATCCATCTAGGAACTGCGTGGAACAAGATAATCAAGGATTTTTTCCTGCGTTATAAAAGAATGCGGGACTATGACGTTTACGACCGTCCAGGGTATGATATGCACGGGCTACCCATTGAAGTCCAAATAGAGAAGAAATTGGGCATTGAGACAAAAAAAGATATTGAAGAAAAATTTGGTGTGGAACGTTTTATTGAAGAATGCAGAGCATTTGCGATTCAAAACCTCAATAAAATGACAGAACAATTTAAGAGATTAGCTGTGTGGATGGATTGGGAAGATCCCTACATGACAATCAAAGATTCTTATATCGAGGGTGCTTGGTGGGCTCTTAAAAGAGCATATGAGAAGGAATTGTTATACAAAGGCACGAGAGTATTGAATTCTTGTCCTAGATGTGAAACCGTATTAGCTAAACATGAATATGAATATCAGACAGTTAGTGATCCCTCAATTTTTGTTAAATTTCAGTTAAGAGACAAGCCGAATGAATATTTTATTGTTTGGACAACCACGCCATGGACACTCCCCAGTGACTTAGCAGTTATGGTGAACCCAGAGTTCGAATATGTCCGTGCTCAGGTAGATGACGAGATCTGGATCATTGGGAAATTTGTCTCCGTAGGTATCATTTCAGCAATGCTTGAAAAAAAATTCAAAATAATTGAAGAAGTCACAGGAGAAATATTGCGGGAAAGAGGACTTCGTTATATTCATCCACTCATTGAAGAAGTGCCCATTATGCAGGAATTTTATGAAAAAAATCCTGAAGCACATTCAGTATTATTGAGCAGCGAGTTTGTAACGAAATTGCAAGGTACTGGTATCGTTCATAGCTCTCCTGGCGCTGGACCTGAGGACTTTGAGGTAGGCACAAGATATGGACTTCCTCCCTTTTCGCCCGTTGATGAAGCTGGACGATTTACAGAAGATGCAGGAAAGTATGCAGGATTATTTGTCAAAGATGCTGACCCTATTATAATTGATGATCTAAAGCGAAAAGGTCTGCTTCTTGCGACTCATCGAGTTGAACACGAATATGCTCATTGCTGGAGATGCAAGAGCCCTTTGATATTTCAAGCTACAAGTCAATGGATGTTGAATTTAACCAAAGAAAAAGAAAAGATTCTTGCAGAAAATGACAAAGTTACATGGTCTCCCGAATGGGCAGGTAGTCAGAGTTTTAGGAGTTGGCTAGAAAACCTGCAAGATTGGTGCATTAGTCGACAAAGATATTGGGGTATACCTCTACCGCTCTGGATTTGCGATGCATGTGAGTCTATTGAGGTTATCGGATCAAGAAAAGAACTATTAGGTATGTATGGAAAACCTGTTGATGATTTTCACCGACCTTGGATTGACGAAGTAACATGGGTTTGTGCCTGTGGTGGTACCTTCCGAAGGGTACCCGATGTATTAGACGTTTGGTTGGACAGCGGCGCAGCAACGTGGGCTATCTTGCCTTATCCTGAAAATCCAAAGACTTTCGATTACTGGTGGCCTGCTGACTTCATTTTAGAAGGTAAGGATCAAGTTAGAGGCTGGTTCAACTCACAAATCTGTCTAAGTGTTGTAGCAAACGATAGGAGACCTTACGAGGCAGTTTATATGCATGGTTTTGTTGCAGATACCGAGGGGCGGAAAATGAGCAAATCTTTAGGAAATGCAATTGAACCCAGTGCCGTTATTGAGAAGTATGGCTCCGAAGCGTTTAGATTCTATTCTTTAGCTACACCCCCAGGCGAAGATATGAAATTCGATTTTAAACATCAGCAGGATTACTTTAAGATCTTGAATATCCTTTGGAACACCTATATGTTCGCAATATCACGAGTCAAAGAGTCCAACTTTAATGTACAGGACCATTCTCTCGATACTGCTGAACTTCAGATAGAAGATAATTGGCTTATTTCGCGTTTCCACTCTGCACTTAACAAGATGACCCGCGCCTTCGAAGCAATGCGCCCAGGAGATACGATTCCCATTATGCAGGAATTAATTGTTGAAGACATAAGTAGATGGTATATTCGCCTAATTCGAGAACGCACATGGATTTCTGAGTCAGGACCAAGCAAAGCAACTGCACTTACTACCCTTGTAACGGTCCTCACAGAAACTGCCAAGATGTTTGCTCCTGTTCTCCCAATAATAGCAGAATCAGTCTATCAAAATTTCATTCGTGAACAATATCCCGATTTGCCTGAGTCTATCCATATGTGCGATTGGCCTGAAGTTAACGAATCATTCCGTGATGAAAAACTAGAAAATGCTATGAAGGACGCACGAAAAATTGTAGAACTTACTCTAGCGCTTCGAGATGAGCATAATATTAAATTAAGATGGCCTTGTAAGAGACTCGTTGTGATATCGAAAGAAGGTTTTGGTGATATATCAGAAGTAATTCCAGCAATCGTTCACGAAGCAAATGTAAAAGATGTGCTTGTAACTGAAACGTTACCTAGTTCAACAGAATATTTAGTTGGTACGACAAGTGATTCGTTTGACCTTTATCTCGATTTAGAAATCACTGATGAAATCGCTTCAGAACGACTTGTAAGAGAGTTCATGCGCCAAGTACAATTTACTCGAAAGAAAAACAGACTTAATGTAAGTGATCGTATTGATCTCATTGTAGTAAGTCAAGACGACAAAATCAGACAGTATTTAACCGAATGGCGAGAGGAAATCACAGCAAAAGTGGGGTCACAAAACTATAAGATACAAAAGAACGATATAGAAGAAGATATTAAAGAAAACTACCCAATATTCAGTGAGTTGCAGTATGAGAATACCAAAGTCAAAATATATATGAAAAAATTCCCTAGTCTTCTAAATGACAAAGGTATGGAAGAACTTCAAAAATTGTAAATGGCAAGTGATCGAAAGATATTAAACAAAACACCTAATATTTCGTTAAATGAGGGTCCGTGGCCTAGCCAGGTTAGCAGCGCTTCAATGTGCTGACCGAGGGGCGCCGGCCTTATATGACCTCGTCCCATACAAAGCGGGCCTAAGATAGCCGGAGACTGCCTGTTTCTTGCTATTACCGGCAGCCGAAGATCGCGGGTTCGAATGTCTTGAGCAAATCGCTCATTTCGAAAAGCCCGCCGGACCCACCACTTTCTTCTTTTTAATGAATATTTTTATTCTCTATACTATCATTTTTCAAGAAACATTGAAAAGGTCATATTAAGAGGTAATGCTCATGTCCCCCTACAGGCAATTCGCAGAGGAATGCATTATACTTACACAGAAAACCCTTCAAGCTGTCTTTCCAGAACTATCAGTAACACTCAATCATGAAACTCCGGCTAAATTAGAGTTTGGAGAGTTGGCAATTCCTGTTTTTCATATCGCAAAGAAAATAAACAAAAAACCCAAAGATCTTGCAGAAATTCTCATTGAAAATATCAACCTTTCAAATTCACGCTTCATAAAAGACGTAGTAATAGGTGGAGCAGGCTATCTAAATTTCTTTGCAAATTATGATTCCTTTGCAAATCTCGTTATAAACTCAATAAGAACCCTGGATACAAGTTATGGAAAAAGTGAAGCGAAGAAAAAGGAAAAAATTATAGTAGAATACTTGAGTCCAAACCCAAATTCTCCTTTGCATATCGGTCATGCACGAAATGCAATTCTAGGCAGTTCACTAGTCAAAGTTTTGCAAACACAATCTCATGATGTTCGTTCTCACATATATATCGATGATGTTGGTCGACAGGTTGCGATATGTGTACAAGGTCTACGGATGGTAGATAGAGACACTCAGCCTTCAGACATGAAGTCAGACCAATTTGTAGGAACAATTTACACAATAACAAATGCACTTACTGAAATTCAGAAGGCAAAAAAGGAACAAAATGACTTAGCTGAATGGGAATCAATCGCAGAAGAATTAAAAAAAGCACAGCCTAGTATTTTCGACCAGATTAGTAATAACTCAGAAAATATCGACTTAGATGCGGAAATATCG